>ERZ772960.311-NODE-311-length-46513-cov-5.712084_pt1 | contig 46513 bp, 29 predicted proteins | sample MGYA00580678_ERZ772960 | MGnify/ENA primary metagenome ERZ772960 (study PRJEB29015, sample SAMEA2737930) | human oral metagenome | biome: human oral; feature: human-associated habitat; material: dental | place: China | collected 2059 ...
GAGCGGAAAGCAAAGCGCGCGCAATATACACCCAAGGCAACGTACAGGGGGAAGGGAAGCTACGAGATAGAGCACTGGAGGCGCGAAACATGTCAGCCCAAGGCAACGCCTTGGGTAAAAAGAGGGTAAAAAGGTGAGTATTATAGGTGCGAACGACCCTCTTTTGTATAATGCATTGTGCATTAAAACAAACTTTTACCCTTATGGAGGAAGGCGGAAGGGGAGAGATATTCGGTATCGTTTACCACATAAAAAAGGAGGGAGGGTATGCCGAAATGGCACACTGACAAGATTGCAGACGGGCGGACACGAAAAAGGGGGATTCGGAAGCCTGAGTGACTTCGGATCCCCTCTATATCCTGTTTATCCGCATACAGGAAAGTTGCATGTAAGAAGCCGTATCGCATCAGCATTATCTGCTGAAGCGGAAGCGGCTGGTGGTATACGCTATATCAGAGCAATGCCTTGAATTTCTCGTCGAGTGCGGCTTTGTTGGTAGCACCGACGAACTTATCTACCTGTTGGCCGCCCTTGAAGAAGAGGAGGGTAGGTATATTACGGATACCATACTGCATAGCGATGTCGTCGTTTTCCTCTACATCGCATTTGCCCACTACAATTTTTCCATCGTACTCTTCGGCAAGTTCGGAGATGATAGGCCCTACCATGCGGCAGGGGCCACACCATGTTGCCCAGAAATCAACTACGAAAGGCAAGTCGCCGTTCTTATAGCTCTCGAAATTCTCACTTGTAATCTTTACTTCCATATTGCTGTTTTTTCTATGTTAAGTTAATATTTGCAGTATGCATTCTTTACCATAGAAGTACCAGCAAACACTATGCCAAAGAAATGCTTTCACAGAAAAAGGCGGAGAGCAAACGCCAAAGATGCTTTGCTTTCCGCCTTTTTCGGTTGAGTAAGTAGATGGATAATCCGAGGTTTATTCGGTCATCGTAACGCTTTTGTTATGTTCTGTTTCGCTATTGGGATATACCCATGTCCACTTATTAGCGGCCTCTACCGGTACAGTGATGGCCACGGAGATATGGGCGTTGCCACCTTCTGCGAAGCTGTGACGCACAACGGGCTGATTCCAACGCTTATAGTCGCTCCATGCGAAGCCCTCGCCCCATAGTTCGAGTTCGCGATAGTCCTTGATTTCATTCAGCAGGTCATCGCCCGTCTTCGTACACGTATAGGCGGCGTTACGGCCAGAGGTGGCGTTGAGCGTTACGAGGGCGGCCTGTGCGTCGGCAGTATTACCGAGAAAATAGTTGGCTTCGGCCTCGATGAGTACCATCTCGCTTGAGCGGATGAAAGGGAGATAGCTCACGCCGGGTTGGTCAATGACCCAGAACTTAAGGTGTCCGTCGAGATAGACGATGCCGTTAGGATAGGGCTTAGAAAGGCCTTCCACGGAGTGTACCTTGAGGATAGAGTCTACTTGAGTTTCCAAGAAAGCGGTATCGGTATTGATGATACCGAATGTCTGGTCTACCTGTTCGGCGTCGGTGATGTCGATAGTGGTGAATTTATCTTCGGTGATAAAGAGCTGTTTGCGGGCATCATTGTTGGGGATGCGCTTGATGAGTTCATGTCCGATAGTGCCTGCGCCGGTGGGATTCTCGGTGGTGTGGTTGCCATTGCATGCTCCCTGCACACCATACGCCCAGTACCATAACTGCTCTGAAGATGCACCATAACTACCGAAAATCCACTCACTTGTGGGCTTGCAAAAGCCGGATGCATAGGCTGCATTGCTCATGAGTGCATAGTTGGCACGGGCAAGTTTGGCCTGTGCAAGGGCAGTGGCATAGTCTTGTTTGGCAAGGGCAGCACGGGCATAAACGGCATGTGCCACATTGATGTTGGGCATCCACACCTCTCCGCTCTCACGCTTCAGACCGCTGGAAGTAAAGAGTGTGATGGCCTCTTGGCAGTCTGTGTACACCTGTGCATAGGTTTCTGCGAGTGTAGAAGCCGCCAAGTTGTCTGTTTCTTCACCTAAGCGGAGAGGTAGACCACGGGAGGCACCGTTGTTACTATCCTGCCAGCGATAGCAATAATAGCGGATGAGCTTCTCGTAGGCATAGGCTCGGAAAGTGAGTGCTGCGGCTTTGATGAATTTCTTTTCAGCGTCTGTGCCTTGTGCCTTGTCGATTTTCGCAATGATTTGATTGGCACTTCCGATGATTTGGTAGTAGTAATTCCATCCGTAAGCGTCGTATTTCAAGTCTGCGCGATAGTGGAAAGTCTGGTTATGTATCGGTGCCCAGCCCGATGCATAGTAGTTGTAGTTATAGTTCTGGCTGGGTAAGTTCTCATACATTCGCATGATGGCATTCTCTCCGGCGAAGCCTTGTCCATAGAAAGCATGCTGTGTGACCATGATTTTAGCAATACCGTTGAGGGCTTTCTGTCCCATTTCGGTCGTTGTCCATACATGGTCTTCATTGACCGACTGTGTGGGTGTCGTGTCCAGATAATCGCTTGCGCACGATGCCAAGGCCGTTGTTCCGAGCAGCAGGGCACCGATATATAAATGTTTGAAAATACGTCTCATGTTGTGTCGTGTTATGTTTTGTTTGTCGATACAGTTGTTTTCTTACCCGTCGGTTAGAAGTCTAACGCCATACCGAAGCTGAATACTCTTGCCGATACATAGGTGTTGTCCGAGTCTCCGTTGAAACTGAATTGCGGATTCAATCCTTTTCGTGAGGTAATCGTGAACAGATTTTCGATACCAGCCTTTACACTGATGCCGCCAAGTCCCCATGATGTAACCAATGGTTTAGGCAAACGGTAGGTCAGCGTGATGTTCTTCAACACGAGGTAAGATGCGCTTGTGAGCCAGCGTGAACTTGTTGCGTTGGTGTCGATGCTGCGGTTGAAATCAAGCAAAGGTATGCCATTGGGGTCAATACGATTGGCAGATGTAGCTGTCATACCCGCAGGTGCTACCGTCCACGATTTAAGAACATCTTTGTGTAATGCGGATGCCGAAGAGGCCGAAGCCGTAGACATCAGTGCACGATAGGCATCATCGTATATCTTTCCGCCTAAACTATAGGTCATCAACATGCTGAGGGAGAGGTCGCGCCAACGCAGTTGAGAACCGAATGACCCATAGACCGACGGTAGAGCTGTGCCCGCCCATTCGCGTTTCGAATAGCTAACAGATGTTGTGTACTTTGTGCCATTGATTTCAACAAGTGCATCATTGGCCAATGCTGTTGCCTCTTTGTCGGGGTCAAGGTTGTAGAGTGAAAGTCCGGTCATTTGGTCTACGCCCACAAAGTGATAGGTGTACCATTCATATGCGGAGTGGCCTTCGGAGTAGTTCTGTTCCCCATGGAGGATGTCTTTTCCTCCGGGTAGTTTGATGACTTTATTCTTCAGTGTGGTGGCATCAAAGGCAAGGTTCCATGTCCAATCCTTGTCTCGGATGACATCTCCGTTAAGAGAAATCTCGAAACCTCTGTTAGAGATGGTACCGATGTTCTGGCTGATAACGGGGTTCATGTTCTTATCGTCGCCGAAGAAAGCACCGAGAGAACTTGGCATACGTACCTCGAATAGCAGGTCTTTAGAGCGTTTGTCGAAGTATCCGATGCTGAAGTTCAAACGATTGAAAAGCGAACCCTCGATACCGAAGTCCACAGTCTGTGTGGTCTCCCATTTCAAGTTTTCCGTGCCACGTGTCTGTCTCATCAAGGCTGCGTTACCCCCGTTCTTATCAATATAGTAGAGCGATTGATAGGCATAATAGCCCACACCGGCATCATTGCCCACCTCTCCATAAGAGAGACGTGTACGAAGTTGGTCTATCCATTTCACATCTTTAAGAAAGTTCTCCCGCTTCATATTCCAATTAAGTCCGAATGAGAAGAAGTCGCCCCACCGATGGTCTTTATGGAACTTCGAGGAGCCATCGCGACGATAGGAGAAGTCGGCGAAGTAACGTTCGTCATAGTTGTAACGTATGCGCGTCAGGTAAGACTCCGTCCTGTACACATCATTGTAGCCCTCTGTCGTAGCGTTATTCAAGAAGTTTCCGAGTGTCAGGTTGTTGGGAACGGCCATGTTGGTGTTCATCACCATGTCGTACTTACGTTTCCAACTGAAGTTTTCATGTCCCACCAGTACATCTACATGGTGTACATCGAAGTCGTGGCTCCAATCCAACAGCTCCTGTGCTGTATAGGTGGTATATTGGAAGTTGTACAGGTTGAGCCGTCCGTTGCTGCTTGCGCCGTCTCCGATATTAGGGTTGCTATACCTCGTCCGGTTGTTTGTGGCATGGTTAAAGTTGGCTTTTGTCGTGAAGTTGAAGCCGTATGGCAGACTGATTTTTCCGTAAATCTGACCATCGAGCACACTTCTCTTGTTCTTGTCTTTATCCGTTCGTATTTCGTAAGCGATGTTACGGTTAGACAGATACGAAGAAGAGGTATCGTATTGCTTGCTTCCGTCGGCGTTGTAGATAAACGAGCCGTCGGCATTATGGGCATAATACGAGTAGATGGGTGCCATGTATCGCGCCATGTTGAATGGATTGCCGAAGAAAGTACCCGTTGCGCTCTCGTTGAAATCACGGTTTGCGATTGCTCCGTTGAGGTTTAAACCCAGCTCAAACCACTTTGTGGGATTGAACCTACTGTTGATACGCGCTGTAAAACGCTCATATTGGGAGTTAATAGTATAACCTTTCTCTTTCAAGTAACTTGCCGAAGAATAGACGTTGAATTTCTCTCCCGACACACCCGACGAAAGGTTGTATTCCTGTCTATACCCCGTTCTTTCCACGGCATCCTGCCAATCGAGGTCGTTGTAGTACGGATTTTTCGAGGCGGTGAGCTTGCCGTTTGCATCAAACAAGGCATTATCGGCCGCATTGTAGATATTCTTTCTGGCGAAACTCGATATGAGATGATTGGTGGCAAAAGCTGCAGCTGCCGTCTCTGAGAGGTGCATACTTCCCGACATGGCATAGTTCTTCATCGCTATCCACGTTGATTCCATCCATTGGTCAGCACCTAAACGGTCGTATTCTGCGATACCTCGGGTATAGAACCCTTGGTCTATTTTCAGCGAAAGACTTGGTTTCGAGGCATATTTGGCACGTTTCGTTGTAATCAACACCACGCCATTGGCTGCACGGTTACCATAAAGGGCGGCTGAAGAGGCATCCTTCAATACCGACATATTCTCAATATCATTGGGATTCAGCTCTGCGATATTACCCTCATATGCCGTTCCATCTACAATATACAGTGGCTGGTCAGCATCTTTTACCAACGTTCCTACACCGCGGATATGTATCTTCGGGGCAGCACCGGGTTCTCCATACGAGTTGTTTACCTGCACCCCGGGGGCGGCACCCTCAAGAGCACCGGTCACGGATGTAGCGATACGTCCTTCGATGTTCTTGGCATCGACCACAGCAACCGAACCCGTAATGGATTGGCGTTTGGCCGTTCCATAGGCAACCACCACCACTTCATCCAGCGTTTTCTGGTCTGTCTCGAGTGTGATGCTCATGTTGTTTTCTGCCCGAACAATCTTTGTTACCATACCTATGTACGAGATTTCCAACTGCGCGCCTTTGTTTACCGACGCAAGAGAGAAATGTCCGTCAAGGTCTGTCACTGTTCCAGTCGTCGTTCCTACTACTTTTACGGATGCACCGATAATGGGTTGTCCGTCTTCTTGAGAAACTACTGTACCGGAAACAGTCGATTGGGCTACGGCCATTCCTATGCTCAGGAACAAGCCGGCCATCATCATTACTAACTTCTTTACCATTCGTGTTATCTCTGTTTAAAAGTGGAAAAAATAAATAAAACAAGGGTGCAAATGTAAGAGAAAAGGATGAAAAGATGATGCAGCTTACATCGAAACCTTTCAGAAAGTTTCACTTTTAACATGTTGGAGGAGGAATAACCCGATAAAACCGCTGCTTTTTGAAGTTATTCACATTCTTTTGGGGCAATCAAGCCTCTGTTTTTAATGGAGCAACCCGTACAGTGTCACGAGCCAATGCAAGCGACGCGACCGATGATTCTGCCTCCACAACCGGATAAACCTTACGCAAAACAGCGGTTTACTCATCAACAAACGCCCGCATGCCTCATACATTTGCGGATGCAATGCCTGCAGTTTTTCGTCCAAGTCAATCAGATAAGGGTTGTCGAAGTCGTGTTGTCTTAGCAGATATGTTCTGTAAATCAGGCGTAAACGTCGCAAGAGCTTATAATTGAGCAATCCTTTCACTGCTTCCGAGCATGGCGGTAGCGTCTTCCATTGCAAGAGCATATTGTTCGTACACACCACGTTGTGATGAAAATTCCTGTTCGTATGGCTCTTTCCCACTGTCTGTCCTTCTCGTCCGAGCAGGTATCTATACACCGTCACGTTTAAGTAATAGGCCGTGCGAACGGTCGATAAAGGGGCGAAAATCCATTGTTGATCGGTATAGGAGATACCTTCCGCCTGTCGGTAGCCCATCTCTTGCAAGTTACGGGTGCGATATGTCACATTGTGCATCCACAGATTGCGTACGGATGGCTCATGGCATATCTCGTCGAAGGGCAGGATACGTCCCGCGGGCAGTGAGAGATGTTCCTCCTTGTGGTGTCCGTCGGTATAGTCCTTGATAAGGTCTGTCATCACCAAGTCTACATCTATGGTGCGTAAAGTCTCAACGAGCCGAGCCAAATTCGCCGTTTCAAAACGGTCATCGGCATCCAATATCTTCACATAACGACCGCGGGCAACGGGTAGGGCGGCGTTGATGCACGAGCCATAGTTACCGTTGGGTTTGTCTATGAGAAAGAAAATGCCTGCATAACGTTTGGTATATGCTTCGGCAATCGCCTTCGACCTATCGGTGCTCCCATCGTTTACAACCCATACTTCGAGGTCTTCCAAGTGCTTGTCTATGAGCAATGAGGAAAGACAACGGTCTAAATAATCCTCCATATTATATGTAGGAATCACAATAGAGAGCACTTTTTCTGTCTGTAGAGCCATGATAGGGTTGTTTTTAAAGGTTTTTCAAAGATGGGGGATAGGATGATGGAGAAGCACGGCATACAGCTTACAGCTCTTCGGAGCATGACCATGCTATCTCGCCACTTCCGAAACAACGGTGATGTTGCTCGTCATACACCACGCAGAACTGCCCGGGTGCCACTCCTTGTACCGGCCTTTCGGCATGTACTGTGTAAGCACCGTTACCCCGTTTTTCGAGCTTTGCTTTGTGGTATTCAGGTGTATGACGTATCTTGAAACACACGTCTTCCATCTCCACAGGCAGTGTGAGGGAGTGAAAGTCGGCTATCTCGAAGTCCCGACGGTAAGCCGTTGCAGGCTCAAAGCCCTTGCTCACGTAGAGTATATTTCGCTTCACGTCTTTTCTGACAGCATACCACGGGCCGCCGCCGAAGCCCAATCCGTGGCGTTGCCCTATGGTGTGGAACCAAAGTCCCTTGTGTTTGCCGATACATTTGCCTGTTTCTAATTCCACCACTTCGCCCTCGTTTTCTCCTAAGTAGCGGCGTATGTAGTCGTTGTAGTTGATTTTTCCGAGAAAGCAAATCCCCTGACTGTCTTTTCGTTTGGCATTAATCAGATGCTCGCGTTCGGCTATCTGCCTCACCTCCTCTTTCCTGTAATGTCCTATAGGGAAAAGGGCTTTGCGTAATTGCCAATCGTATAACTGTGCAAGAAAGTCGGTTTGGTCTTTTACAGGGTCAGGACTTGTTACCAGCCACTTGTGTCCGTCAATGATTTCGGTCTGTGCATAATGTCCCGTTGCTATGAGTTCATACTCGTGTCCTTTCTTTTCATCGAACGCACCGAACTTAATAAGCCTGTTGCACATCACGTCGGGATTGGGCGTAAAGCCCGCTTTCACTTTCTCGAGGGTATATTTCGTTACCTGATTCCAATATTCCTGATGGCAATCCACTACCTCTAACCGGCATCCATAGCGAGCTGCTACCGCACCGGCCATCTCCAAATCTTCTTCCGAAGAGCAGTCCCACTCTTCGTGTTCCTCGGGGCCTATCTTGATGTAGAAGCAATCCGGCTGCAATCCGGCACGCGATAGTTCGTGTAAAACCACCGAACTGTCTACACCGCCGGATAGCAATACGGCTATCTTTCGGTTGCTGAGACTTTCTTTCATGCGTGCAAAAATACATAAAATTCGTGGCTTTTCATCCTCATGCGACGGCTTTCTCATCGAAAATGGCTAACTTTGACCCATTCATCCGCAAAAAGATACGACCCATGAAGAAAAGAGAAATCAATGTGGCAGACCATGCCTGCGAAATTCTGAAAGCCTTGAAAACAGGCGTGTTGCTGACCTCCTGTGCCGACGGACGTGTGAACACCATGACCATCAGCTGGGGTATGTTGGGTATCGAGTGGAACTATCCGCTCTTCATCACGGTCGTCAGAGAAGGACGCTTCACACGTTCCTTGCTCGATAAGAATGGCCAATTTACCATCAACATTCCCCGAGCTGACTCACCGATGAAAGCCCTTGCCGTCTGCGGCACCAAGAGCGGACGCGACATCGACAAGATTGCACAGCTCGGACTGACACTCGTTGACGGAGAGGAGGTATCCGTGCCGGCCATCAAAGAGTTTCCGCTCACGCTCGAATGCCAAGTTGTGTACAAGCAACTGCAAAACCTCGACGCGCTGGAAGACCGCACCGCTTATGAGAAATGCTATCCGCAAGACATATCCGGCACATCTTCCGGTTCCAACCGCGATGCCCATATTGCCTATTACGGCAAAATTCTCCGCGCTTATATGATTGAAGAATAGGCCGCAGCCACATGCCTGTAAAACCTTCATGACTATCCTGATGGGTGCTTGTTTTACACCGGTCTCCACTCCCAAGGTAACCTTCTGATGGAAAGACTGTTAGAGGCATCTCTCTAAAAGCATAGCTTCCAAGGCGCGAAAGCTTAGCTTTGACACGCTAAAAGCTAAGCTCCTACATGGTAAGAACTTAGCTTTTAACAGATGGGAGGTGAGCCGGAGCCTTTTCCTCCCTTTCCGTCTGTCTGTTCAGGGCAATTCCTTTTTTCCTCTTCTTCCTGTGGAGAAAGGGGCTGATAACTTGCCGTCTACTCCTCTACTTCCAAGACCAACGTCTCCCGAGGGGCAAGAGATAAGTCTTGTTGAAGGCTTACGGTGCGTCCCGTGAGTACGTCTTGTCCCATGCGTGCCTTGCCTATCACCTCGGCATAGCGTGCCACTTCCAGTGCAGCCGGTTTGCTTGTGCCGTTGAGAATGGTGAGAACGGTGCAGCCATCATGCCGTCTGGCCACGACATAGACACCCTTATGAGGGATAAACTGTGTCTGTCGTCCTTTTGTTATCACGTCGTTGCCCTGCCTCCAATGCAGCAATCGGCTCATCCAATCAAACATAGCGTTCTCTTCGGGCGTGCGTCCCTCACGGGTAAAGGCATTTCTCGAATCGCCCGGGAAGCCCCCGGGAAAGTCTCGACGCACATCGCCGTCCGTGCGTTCTTTCGTGCCGTTCATCAAAATCTCTGTGCCATAATAGAGCTGGGGCGTACGGTTGATGGTGAGCAGCAGTGCCAAGGCCTGTTTCAGTGCTAAGGTATCACGGCCATTTCCCAGAAATCTGTCGGTGTCGTGGTTTTCGATGAATGCCATCACATGAGAGGGATCGGTATACAAGTAGTCGTAGACCAAACTGTTGTAGATGCGGTTGTAGCCCTCCCACCATGCGTCTGTTTCCTCTTTCTTGGCTTGACTGAGCTTCTCGAAGAAACTGAAGTCCATCACGGATTTGAGATAGCTGTTGATGGGAGACAGCTTCGAGTCTTTCTGCCACGCAGCGGTATAGGCGGGTTCGGTGACCCACGTCTCGCCCACTACATTGAAATGAGGGTATTCGGTGTCGAGTGTTTTCATCCAATGTGCCATCGCCTGTCGGTCGGCATAGGGGTAAGTGTCCATTCGTATGCCGTCTATTCCTGCCGATTCTATCCACCATACGCTGTTTTGGGTAAGGTATTTCATCACGTGAGGATTCTTTTGATTCAGGTCGGCATAAGTAGAAACGAACCAACCATCTACCGTTTCGCGCATATCCACTTGCGAAGCGTAGGGGTCGAGCACAGGGGTGAGTTTATAGCTGGTCTGCAAATAGCCGTCGTGGCCTTGGTGGCAGTTGAACCAATCCTTAGAGGGTGGGTTGAGACACCATGGATGGCGCACGTCGCAATGGTTGAATATCATGTCCATGACTATCTTCAGACCCTTTGAATGGGCTTCATCAATCAGTCGTTTATACGCTTCGTTGGTGCCGAAACGCGGGTCTACACGGTAGTAGTCGGTAGTGGCATAACCATGATACGAGCTGTTCAGACCGGTATCGGGTGTGTTGTTTTCCAATATTGGGGTAAACCAAAGGGCGGTCACGCCCAGCTGGGTGAAGTAATCCAGATGCTTGCGAATGCCTTCGAGGTCGCCGCCGTGGCGCAGGCTGGGCTGCGAACGGTCTACGGTATAGGTGTAGAGACCTTTAATCCGGTCGTTTTTGGTATCGCCCGATGCAAACCTGTCGGGCATCAGCATATAGAGAACGTCGGCATTGGAGAACCCTTTGCGCTCATCGCCGCTCATGACGCGAGGTTTTAGCGCATACTTTACAGCTGTCTGTCGGCCGCCGTTCTTGAAACGGAGGGTCAGCGTGCCGGCGTTCGCCTCTTTCAGGTTGAGGTAAACAAGCAGATAGTCGGGACTGTCTAACCTTACGATGCTGTCGATGCGAACTCGCGTATCGTCTATCGTGACCTCTGCATCGCGCACATCATTGCCGTACACCATGAGTTGCAAAGACGGTTCTTTCATGCCGGCAAACCAATAAGCCGGCTCTATTTTATTGATTTTCAATGCAGCGTTGGCTATACCGGCAGTCAGCAAAAGGAGGGAAAACAAGATGATTTTTTTCATGTTTCGTTTTTATGATTTGTGTTGAATGAGTGAGCAATCTGCTATTTCTCGTACATGATGAGAGCTGATTGCGGCGCCACAGCTATGCTATCGCCCTCTATGTGGTCGAGTCCGTTCTCGTTGATGTGGCCGTTCTGGCAGACCACGGTATAGCTTCCGTGGGGCACTTTCACTGTTTTTGTCTCTTGATTGGCATTTAGGATAATGGTGATATTTCTCCATTCGTCCCCGCCGGCATTGCCTTCAAGCCTGTAGCCGATAAGACACGGCTCGGTAAGAAAGAATGATAAATGCTTCCTCACTAAGTCGGCATCGCCTAAACGGAACGCTTTGTGGTGGCGGCGCATAGCTATCAGCCCCTTGTAATAATCGAACACTTGCGGGAAACGTTTCAGGTTATCCCAATCGAGACTGTTAATCGAATCGGGAGAGTTGAACGAATTATGTACGCCCTTTTTGTTTCTGAACATTTCTTCACCGCTAAGCAGGAAGGGGATGCCCTGTGATGTGAAGACAGCAGTTTGCGCCAGCAGGTCGAGACGTATGAGTTCATCTTCTGAAAGTTGAGGTATCGAGGCACGCAAGCGGTCGGTCAAGCACATATCGTCATGGCAACTGACGTATGAAACCATCTGTGTGGGTTGCGCCGCCCATGGTGTTTTGCTGTAGTTTACCCGGCTCATGTCTACTTGCGGGTGGGCTATCGCCCCGGCAATACCGAACTTCAAACTCTCTTCTCCTCCGGAGATACCGGCCAGAAATGCCCCTTTCGTATCGTCACTGAATGGCCCCCGCAGGGCATCACGCAGTTCATCGCTGAATGCTGCGATACCTTTCATGAGCGAAATGTTGGCTTTCATGGCTAACTTCTCTTGTGGATAAGCGCATGTTCCGGCACTCCAGCCCTCTCCATAGATAAAGATGTTTGGGTCGATGGCTGTGAGTTTGGCTCTTATGAGGTTCATGGTTTCAATGTCGTGGATGCCCATGAGGTCTACGCGGAAACCATCTATATGGTATTCCTGTGCCCAATATTGAAATGATTCGAGCATGAATTGTCGCATAAGAGACCGCTCGCTGGCTGTTTCATTGCCGCATCCCGACCCGTCGGAATATCGTCCGTCGGCCGTCTTACGATAGTATTCATCGGGGAAAGTGCGCTGGAAGTTGCTGCCTTTGATGTCGTGTGTATGGTTGTAAACAACGTCGAGTACCACTCGGATACCGGCTTTGTGGAGTGCCTGCACCATCTCCTTAAACTCGCGGATGCGCGTTTCAGGCGTGTAGGGGTCGGTGGCGTAGGAACCTTCGGGCACATTGTAGTTCAACGGGTCGTAGCCCCAATTGTATTGTGGCTTGTCGAGACGGGTCTCATCTACCGTAGCATAATCGAACGAAGGCAAGAGGTGAACGGCATTTACACCAAGTTCCTGCAAATGACGGATGGCTTTCGGTTCGGTGAGGGCAAGGAATTGACCCTTATGAACGAAACCCGATGAGGGATGAATAGAGAAATCTCGGTGGTGCATCTCGTAGAGCACGAGGTCGGCTGGAGTAGCCAGCGACAGACGGGCATCGGTCTCCCAACCTGTAGGGTCGGTGCTTTTCATATCAATAACGGTTGCTCTTTTTCCATTCACGCCCACTGCCTTGGCAAAAACACCGGGCGTTTCGCCGTGACCGATGTCGAAGGTGTAGAACTTACCTTTGAGGTCGCCTTTCACGGTGGCTGTCCAAACGTTGGGTGAATACTGAACGAGCGTCACCTTTTTATAGGCCTTTCCGCCCAGCCCCGCATCGTAGAGCCGAAGTGTTGGCTTGGCAGGTGCGTTGAGCTTAAACACAGTGGCTTTGGGTGAATAGGACATCTCGTTGAATGTTTGCTGTGCACCGACACGTTGCGCGAAGATAAACGCAAAGAAAGAGACTGCCATATGCTGTTTGATATTCATATTGCTGGGGGATTTATTTCTATCGTATGACTGCTTTCAAGGGTGGATTGGCCTCATAGAGGCTCATTGCGAAACCACCGCCGGGTGCTTGTTTTATCTTTAGGATATCGCCTTTCTTCACTCGCTTCTTTTGGATGGTATATGCCTTTGGGTTCTTTTTGTAGTGGGCATTCTTTGCATCAGCATAGATGGTGCAGTTGTAGTAACCATCGGTTTCGAGGAAGTCGAGCTTAATAACGCTGGTATGTCCGTCTTCATTGCATTTGCCGCCAACGTACCAGCAATCGACGCCCTCATAAGGAGCTTTGCGAGCAACGGTTACATAGCGTGCAGGTTCGGCCTCAAGATAGATGCTTTGTTCCCAATTACAGGGCACATCGCGGATAAATTGGAAAGCATCGGCATATTTGGCATAGTTCTCCGGCAGGTCGGCAACCATTTGGAGTGGACTGTACATGGTTACGTAGAGCGCGAGCTGTCCTACGAGCGTTGTGTTCACCTGATTCTTGTTGTCGCTCCATGTGTTGAGTTGCGTTTCGAGAATACCGGGCGTGTAGTCCATGGGGCCACCCTGTAATCGGGTGAAAGGCAGGATAACGGTGTGGTCAGGCCTATTGCCACCGAAGGCTTCATATTCTGTTCCGCGTGCCGACTCATTGCCAATGAGGTTGGGATAGGTGCGGCATAAGCCTGTCGGACGGGTTGCCTCGTGAGCATTGACCATGATGTGGTACTTGGCGGCTTCTTCGACTACGTGCATATAATGTTTGTTCATTGACTGTGAATAGTGATGGTCGCCGCGGGGAATGATGTCCCCCACGTAGCCGGTCTTTACGGCATCATATCCCCAACGGTTCATGAAGTTGAAGGCTTTTTCGAGGTGTTGCTCGTAGTTTGTAACGCTCGATGATGTTTCGTGGTGCATCATAAGCTTCACACCTTTCTTCTTAGCGTAGTTGTTAAGTTCCCATAGGTCGAAGTCGGGATAGGGTGTAACGAAATCGAAGACATATTCTTTCCAGTGCCCGAACCAGTCTTCCCATCCGATGTTCCATCCTTCGACGAGCACTTGGTCGAGCCCGTTTTTGGCAGCAAAGTCTATGTAACGCTTCACATTCTCTGTGTTGGCTCCATGTCGGCCGTTAGGTTTGGCTGTTTGATAGTTGGTTCGGTCAAGGTCTACGGAAAGGAAGTCGTCCGTGTAGCTCCATGTGCTTTTGCCGACAATCATTTCCCACCAAACACCGCAGTATTTTGTTGGATGAATCCAACTTGTGTCTTCAATCTTACATGGTTCGTTGAGATTGAGGATAAGGTTGCTTGAAAGCATGTCTCGGGCATCGTCGCTCACCATCACCGTGCGCCACGGTGTTTGACAAGGCGTCTGCATAAAGCCCTTTAAGCCCGTCGCGTCGGGAGTAAGCCACGACTCGAAAGTCATTGTTTTGTCATCGAGGTTGAGGTGCATCGTGGCGTAATCTACGCAGGCAGCTTCATGAATATTGATGTAGAGACCGTCGGCCGATTTCATTTGCAGCGATGTTTGCACACCGGTTTCAGAGAATACGCTTACCGACGAGTTGCTCCAGTTCACTGCATCGTGGAATCGCGAGCGAATCTCGGAGAGCTTCGACTCCTGTGTCTCTTGCTCCTGCGTGTCGTAATCGCCGGGCAGCCACCACGCGGTATGGTCGCCAGCCATAGCAAACTGCGTGCGCTCTTCCTTGATGATAAAGTAGTTCAAGTCGGGTTGCTGTGGAAATTCGTAGCGAAAGCCTACGCCGTCGTCATAGACACGGAAACGAAGAATCATGATACGGTTCGTTTCACGCTGTTTCAGCGTAACTGCCAACTCGTTATAGTGGTTACGTATCTCATGCGTCTCTCCCCATACAGGTTGCCATGTCTCGTCGAAAGTAGATTTCTTGGTATCTACAAGCTGGAAGTCCCCCATCAAATCGGTTTCCTCCAACCCCTTGCTGGCGTGCTTATCTTTGGCGAGTTCCAATCCCAAATATGACTTTCTCACCACAGGCTGCTGCTTGTAGGACACGCTATAGTAAGGACGTCCTCCGTCGATACTAAACCATAAAAAAACGCTTTCATCAGGAGAATATAACATCTTTGTATTTTCATCTACCATCACTTGAGCCATCGAAGTGATAGAGAAGAGGCATGTGATTGTCAGTAATTTTATTCTATTCATGTCCGTTTTGTTTATCCTTTATACATATACGAGCAGTGGGACACAAAGAATTGTGTCCCATTGCCTTATTTGTTGTTATCTTCCAGACTGTGCAATCAAGTTTGTAATATCATAATTGAAATCATTTCTCTCCATTAAGTCTTCCAGCGAGACGTGCATCCGGTATCTCCAATAGTGTTTAGGATTAGCCGGAATATTGATTCGTTCGGCATCCGGGTCGTTGAGTCTCAAACTTTCGTCAATGGCCATCCAGTCTTGAATGGAAAGAATGCAGAGCATGGACGGGCAGGCAAGATGCTGCGCCACGATGTCTCTTGCCAACCAGCCGGGCAATGGATGAGGAGCAGCTCCTCCGCGATAGAGTACGGTGTTGTAATAGGCTTGTGTCCGGTTGATATCTTCGTCCCACCATTGGCGCAAAGTGGGCATGTCGTGCGACGAGATGGTGCAGACCGAACGGTAGGGATTGTGAGCGAGTATGCCGAAACGGACATCCGGATTCTTCGGCATAGACTGCAATTCGAGACTTAAAATCTTCAACTCGTTCATCACCCATGATACACAGTCGGGTACCATACCAAGGTCTTCGGCACATGCCATCATACGGGTGGCCTGCACAAGTATGGGCAGTTTCTTCATGGCCTCATAGTACCAGAACTGATTGTTGCGACGGTAGTAATAGTCGTTGTAGAGCTTGTTGAACACGAACTTGTCGCTATCGTAGAGTGACTCGTAGATGAAGTCGAGTTGAACGGATATTCTGGGATGAAACTTATCTGTGTCTCGATGGTCGCGAACGAAGAGTACATCGCTGATTAAGGCGTACAATCCGTCGCGAATCCAAATGTCTTTATCGCTTGTTTTACCCTCGAAAGCCGCTTCCACCTTGCGCTGCGTGTCATAATCGGGGTGCATTTTGTAGCGTCCGTCGTGAGTGGGCACGACGTAGAGGCTGCGCACTTCGTCGGCATGCTCTTTGAAGATGCGTTCCAACACCCAGTCCATGATAAAGGGTTGGGTGAAGAGTTCTTCCTGCCAGTGTAAGCCATAGGCTTCTATCTCTTCGCGCGTCATGCCTAAAGCGGGAGCGAATTGCCCCAAAAGGCCGTGCACGGCATGCGAGGGAATTTCCCAAATACGGAAGAAACCCAGTACATGGTCAATGCGATAGGCATCGAAATACTTGGCCATATTCGAGAAACGACGTATCCACCAACGGCATCCATCTTTCAGCATGGCCTCCCAATTATAGGTAGGAAAGCCCCAGTTTTGGCCGTTAGCAGAGAAACCGTCGGGTGGAGCACCGGCTTGTCCATTGAGATGGAAGTACTCCGGTTCTTGCCAAACATCGCAGCTATAGCGATTCACACCAATGGGAATGTCGCCTTTGAGCACCACGCCCCGGTTTCGGGCATAGGTATGGGCATCGGCCATCTGCCTGTCGAGAATGTATTGTACGAAATAATAGAACGCCACCTCTTTATAAGCCTTGGTTCGAGGCGAAGAGAGGGCAGCACGGTCGGCTTCTTTCCATTGTTCATTTCCTTTCCATCGGCTGAAGTCGGCTGTACCTTCCGTATCGCGTAAATGGCAGTATCGGGCGTAGGGAACGAGCCAATATTGTTCTTCTTCAAAAAAGTTTTTAAAGCCCTGTGTGCTCATCATGCGGCTACCCTCTTGGTCGAAAAGCAGTCGAAGGTAAGTCGTTTTAGCTTCGTTCACGCGTTCGTAGTCTATTTTATCAAGGCCGTTAAGCTCGTTTTGCAGGGTGTTGAAATGCTCTGCAGCGACTTTGTCTTTCAGCGCCGGTAAGCTGCGGAGGTCGACAAACTGCGGATGCAGGGCATAGATGCTGATACAGCTGTAGGGATAAGAGTCCGTCCATGTGTGTGTGATGGTGGTATCGTTGATGGGAAGCAGTTGCAACACGCGTTGCCGAGTGGAAGAAACCCAATCTATCATCTGCTTCAGGTCGCCGAAATCGCCCACTCCGAAGCTGCCTGCAGACCGCAAAGAGAACACGGGAACGAGGGTTCCCGCGCAACGGGTGTTGGGGATGGGGAAGAATGCCTGCGGGAGTTCGTAGACTGTTATCTCACCGCTTTTCATGGAAGGGATGCTTATCTTTCGGTTCAAACCCTCTTCCCAGAAAGGTACGAAGTCGGGAGCATCGCTCACAACGGCAAACTTCAATTCCACAGTGTCTGTCTTGAGCTTGGATGCATCGAGGTTTACTACCCATTCATTGATGTTGTGTTCGGTCATACGAACGGCCTTTTGCAGATTCCAACTGCCGAGAGTGGGTACGTCTCCGGATATGACCAATGTTTCTCCGGCACGCAACTGAGGTGCTCGAACCTTGATTCTGAGGGTGCGGGAATAGGTGGAGGCACGCATCGGAGTACGTTCCCGATGATAGATACAGTCGGAGAAAACGGTGGTATAACGATAGGAGTCTTCGGGCATGTCTACCCAATGGTCGTAAACCGTATAAGCAGCATTCTTGCCGCCGGTAAGCTCCAGCCGATGGGGGATGGTCTTCCACTCGCAACGCACCTCGCAGCCGTCGCGTTCCACGCTGTAATAGTAATCTTCCACGGCTCCGCGTTCATCTTGTGAATTGACCTCACACGTCCAATGCAGGCCGTCATTGGTACTCATTCGATAACGAGAAATGCTCTCTTTATGGCTGGTCTTTCCATGTATGATATTCAATATCAGGTCTTCTCCGAAGACAGTCTGATAAGCAATGTTATATTGTACTCTCATAGATGTATGGGTTAGTATTTTCGGGTAAAGGTACGAATAAAAGGTAAGGATAGGGAAGCCCTATACGACGAAAAAAAGCATTTCTTATGCAAACGTTTGCATTTCTTGATAATTATAGTTTTACGATGAGTTGTAAGCCATTGGGAGCTACTGCTACACTGTATTTGCTTTTCTCGCCCGTGAGTAGGTCGCCAAGCCTATAACAGGCTTCTGTTGAGAGGATTCCAATGCCAGCTCCAACGGCTACGTCAGTCCAATCGTGCCGATGTCGGCACACCCTGCTTATGGCTGTAGCTGTGGCAACGCCATAACCGGCCACGGCTATCCACGGGCTTACGCTACCATATTCTTTACATAGGACTGTGGCTCCGGCAAATGCAAAGCTCGTATGACCGGATGGAAAGGCCTGGCGATTGGTACCGTCGGGGCGTTTTTTATGGATAATTTGCTTCAATGTGAAAGTGATACCGGCCGTCATTGCGCCCGATGCCGCAGCGCGGAGTGTTAGTTGTTTCCATGAGTGGGTACTTTCTACGCCGATGGCCTTCAATGCAAAGACTGAGGCAAAAGGCACGAAGCGCAGGTAGTCATCAATGCCATCTCCATGGTAAGATTTGTTGGCTTGTGCCGTTGCTATCATGGAAAAAGTAGTGAAAAGGAGGAGGAAAATCAGTTTTACTCGTTTCATGTGTGCAAAGTTACGAAATAAACCCTCATTTACAGAGTTGATAGCTCTTTTCTTTCATAGTGGAAAATGGGATTTTCTTGCGCGCGTATTATAATAAGGTGAAGTGATGATGACAGGCTTTTCTCGCTTCAGTGCATATCTCGAATGACAGGAAGTCTATGTGTAACGGGTATCATCATCTGTAAAAAAACAATATCTTCTCTAATATTTTATAGAAAAAGGTAATGGAAATAAAATATTATTTTCGTATATTTGCAGCATTGGTAGTAAAACCAACCCAGAAAAACAAGACTTAAACAAACTATTTAAACATGAGAACCAAAAGACTTTTATTGTTCGCTGTCTTCATGCTAGCGGCTATGGTGACGTTCGCACAACGAAGTATCACCGTGAGAGGTACGGTCGTGGAAGAGAACGGCGATGTCGTTATCGGAGCTACTGTGAAAGTGAAAAGCACTTCTATTGTGGCTGTTACCGATATGGAAGGACACTTTACGCTGAACGACGTGCGACAAGGAGCTCAATTGGAGGTGACATACGTGGGTATGAAACCTTTTACGGGCACGGTGAAACCGGAAATGAAAATCGTGATGTATAACGACGATTCCGTGCTCGATGAGATTGTTGTCACCGCTTTCGGTGAACAAAAACGCTCCGCCTTTACAGGCTCTGCCGCTGTAGTAGACTCCAAGAAGTTTGAGAACAAGCAATTAACCAACGTTTTAAGTGGCTTGCAAGGCGAGGCCGCCGGTGTGCAGATGCTGAACAACAGCGGAGATCCCGGCTCGTCGCCCACTATCCGTGTACGCGGTTTTAGCAGTATCAATGCTGGACAAGACCCGCTTATTATTGTAGACGGTGCACCTTATGATGGCGGCTGGAGCAATATCAACCCTGCCGATGTGGCATCTGTGACGGTACTGAAAGATGCCTCTTCTACAGCACTCTATGGTGCACGTGGTGCTAATGGTGTCATTATGATAACAACCAAGCGTAGCCAAACGGGTGATGCTGTGATTACATTTGATGCCAAGTGGGGAGCCAATAGCCGTATCAAGCGCGACTATGAGACTATCAAAGACCCGGCACAGTATTATGAATACTATTATAAAGCCTTGTATAATTATCAGGTGAATGTTAATGGACTAACGGGTTCTGCAGCTACTGCAGCAGCTAATGCACAACTGACAGGTAACACCGCGACCGGTGGCTTGGGCTACATAGTTTACAATGTGCCGACCGGCGAACTCTTGATTGGTGAAGACGGCAGGCTGAATCCGAAAGCCACGTTGGGCAATCAGGTAACATACGGCGGAAATACCTACACCATTCGTCCCGACAACTGGGAGAAAGAGGGATTCCGTAACGGCTTCAGAGAAGAATATAATGCCACAATTTCCGGTGGTAATGATAAGTTGCTGTTCTATGCTTCGTTGGGCTATCTGACGAATGACGGCATTGTGCGCAATTCTGATTTCAATCGTGTAACGACTCGATTTAAGGCCGATTATCAGGCAAAACCATGGCTAAGGGTGGGTACGAATATGAACTTTACACGTAGTAAGTATAACTCAGTCAAACAAGACGAGAGCGGTCTTTTCTATCAAATCAACAACATTGCACCCATTTATCCCGTATACATCAGAGATGCTAATGGTCATATTATGCGCGATAGCAACGGGAAAATGTACGACTATGGCGACGGTGCCGTCATCGGTCTTAGGCGTCCGGTGCTTCCCTCCCTCAATCCTTTGCAACAAAATGAAATAGACACCTACAAAGGAAAGGACAACATGTTCTCTGTATTCGGTTATGCCGACATTACACCAGCCTTTGCAGAGGGTTTGAAAGTAACGGTCAATGGTACGGCTACTACCTATGATACACGTAGTGTGAAGACTTCAAACCCCTACTACGGCTTTTCTTCAACGCTTTACCCCGATGGTTACATATCGAAAACCAGCTCTCAAACCTATTCGTATAACTTCCAGCAACTTATTAATTATAGGCGTGAGTTCGGTAAACACCATGCAGAATTGCTGCTGGGTCACGAATACTATCGCTACCATTACGAATCAGTGTGGGGTGCACGTACTGTTATGGCCAATTACAAAGCGGCACAGCATCTGTCGGCAGCCGTGAAAATAGACAATACCGGCGACAGTAATTCCGATTACAACTCTGAAGGTTACTTCTTCCGCGGACAGTACGACTATGACCAGAAGTACTTCGGCAGTTTGTCTTATCGCCGCGATGCCTCCAGCAGATTTCATCCCGACCACAGATGGGGCGACTTCTATTCCATCGGAGGCGCATGGATTATCTCGCGAGAGCAGTTCATGAAAGATATAAAGTGGGTAGACCAATTGAAGTTGAAAGCCTCTTTCGGACAGCAAGGTAACGATAATATAGACAACTACCTATACGTAGACACCTATTCCATTGTCAATAACAATAACAAAGTAGGTTTGGTATTGAATACGAAAGGTAATCCTAAGATCACATGGGAAACCAATAATAACTTCAATATAGGTGTAGACTTCGAGTTGTTCAAAAGTCGTTTGCGCGGCGGCATAGAGTACTTCTATAAGAAGACTACCGACATGCTGTGTTTCATTCAAGCACCTTATTCGGCCGGTTATGCAGGCTCTTATGATAACGTAGGTAACCTTGTGAACAAAGGAATAGAGATAGATCTCAGCGGTACAGTTATCAAAACGCGAGATCTTACATGGGATATTAACTTTAACACCACCCACTATGTAAACAAAGTAACTTACTTGGAGCCCTCAATTAAGGGTGATCTCAACATCGACGGTCACCCGGGCTATATCAGCGGAAGCTACTATTACGGTGAGGGACTGCCCCTCTATACATGGTACATGAAGCGTTATGCCGGCGTATCAAGCGATGGCTTGTCGCAATGGTACTATACAGACAGCAACGGTGAGATGAAGACCACCACCAATTATGGTGATGCCAGCTTCTATCTCTGTGGTAATCCGCACCCCGATTTGTATGGTGGTTTCGGTACGACACTCAGTCTTTACGGCTTTGATTTATCGGTAGCGTTCAGTTATTCTATCGGCGGCAAGGCCTACGATTATCAGTATGCTGGCCTGATGGGTAATCCTGCGGGTGCACTTGGAGGTTACTCTATCCATAAAGATGCCCTCAAAGCGTGGAGTACGGATAACCCTAACAGCAATATTCCCCGCTGGCAATACAACGACCTGAATACCGGTTCACAGAGCGATCGTTTCTTGTTGAATGCAAGTTATCTGACGTTCCAGAACATCAACTTAGGCTACAATTTACCGAAGGAATGGGTAAATACGCTTGGTCTGGGCAGTATCCGCGTATATGTAGCCGGCGACAATCTCTATTATTGGAGCAAACGCAAAGGCTTCGACCCCCGCGGTTCGTTCAGCGGAGGTACAAGTACTACCATTTACAGTCCTTCGAGAACCGTTTCCGGAGGCGTAAAACTCACATTCTAACATTAAACAGAGTAAACGATGAAACACCATATTTTCAATAAAATAGTGGCATTGGCCGTAATCCTTTCTTCACTCGGCCTCGTGAGCTGCATTGATGAGACCATGCCATCAGCCACTTTAACTGCCGACCAAATCAAGCGCATGGAGGCTTCGCAAAGGTCTTTGCTTAACGGTATCGTATCGTACATGGTTACCTATAACACATGGGGGTCAAGCGGCGAATACACACAAGACTTCGGATATCCCTGCCAAATGATTTTCCGCGAGGTGCAGGGACAAGACATCCCCGTCTATGACGGTGGTTATAACTTTTGGTCTGGTGTAGAGGAATGTACAGATTTACGTTATCCACCCTATTATACGTACTCTTATTACTACCATCTCGTGCAGACCTGCAATGCCTTAATTGCTGTGATAGACCCGAGTACGGCTTCCACAACATCGAAGAACTACTTAGGTGTAGCCCTTACTTATAGGGCATTGGCTTATCTCGACATGGCACGTATGTTTGAATTTAAGAAAACCGGCGTAACATCCGTAGACCAAAAGGCTGACGAGTTGAATTGCTGGGGGCTAACAGTTCCCATCGTGACTGAAGGGATGACGGATGCCGCAAAGAAGAGGAACCCACGTGCACCGTTCTATACGATGTATCGCTTTATCATGACCGATCTGAACAACGCCGAGACCTACCTTACCGGTTATACGCGAACAGACAAGACGCTTCCTGATTTAAGCGTAGTCTACGGTCTGAAAGCCCGTCTATGGCTGGAGTTAGCCACCCGCTTTGAGACCACACCCGAAGACCTGACAACCACCATCAATGCCGACAATTCCGCCACCGATGGCTACGATAAATTGAATATTACCTCGGCCAATGATTGCTACACAAAGGCACTTCAATACGCTCAGCAGGCGCAGAGTGGCTATACGCCCACGACCGAGGCACAGTGGCACGACCCCGAGACCGGCTTCAACAAACCGACCAATGCGTGGATGTGGGACATGTCTGTCGGCACTCGCGAGCAGGTGGGTACTTACTACAGCTCTTTCCCCGGTGTTCTCTGCACGGAGCCTAATTGGAATCTGCCCCGCTCATTCGGAACTTATCGCTTGATTGGTAGTGCACTGTACGGCCAGATAGGCCTGGGCGATTGGCGACGTTATTCGTGGATTGATCCCGCTGCAGCAGGGACTGATGCCGGATATGCACAATACGCAACCCTTATTATCAATGGAAAGCCGGTGCAACATTCCCTGCTTTCCAAAGACGCATGGCTGCAACTGCCGGCATATACTAACACAAAGTTCCGCCCGGGTAAAGGAAACTTGGACGACTTGTACGTTGGACTGCTCGTAGATATTCCCTTGATGCGCATGGAAGAGATGAAGTTCATCGAGTTAGAGTGCAAGGCTCATCTCAACGGAATCTCTGCCGCAGCTACGGAATTGGAGGCTTTCATCAATACCTATCGCTATACCGACAACTCGTATTCCGCAGCCAGCATCTCTACGATGGACGACTTCAACAATGAGCTTCTGCTGCAGAAGCGTATTGAATTCTGGGGCGAGGGAATCACCTATTTCGACTATAAACGTTTGAAAGCACAGGTACGCCGCAAGGACAACACGAACTACAATTCGTTAGCCCTGTTCAATTCCAAGCCCGGAGGATATGTTGCACCGTGGATGAACTACTTCATTCTCGAGTACGAAACCAATATCAATACAGCCTGTGTGCCTAACCCCGATGCTACGGGTTGCATCAGTCCGGCCACTTCCTTTTAATTCTCACCAACACAAATAGTAAAGACCGCACATGGCTCGTCCGTGGTGCGGTCTTTTTTATCCCTAATTGTCATTAGAAGTCTGAACAACCCCTGTCAGTAACATATACGTGAGTTTGGTATAAAGGCCGTTTGCTGCGAGAAAGGTTGCCGGACTGTCGCCTCTTTGGGGCGATTAGATAAGATTCTCTTATCCCGAACTCGCGTATAAATTGGAAAGTTTTGAATATTCCACTCTCATTCTTTCACAGGCCGGATTGCTCCATATATTGAAAATATTTCTCCCAAAGGCATGAACTATTCAGATTTTATTTATATATTTGCTGCATCGCTCAAAGTGTTGCAATTGTTTTGTAATTGAAACACTAAGGAAAGAAAATACACAATAAACCTAACATCATGAAACATAAGTACTTATTTTTGCTCACCCTTATGGTGATGATTGCCCCATTGCAGGCAAACGCTTTCAACATTACTTTGAATGTTGATGATGCTTCTAAGATTACAGTTTATTTGGGTTCATCCCGTCAAACATTATCAAATGGCGATAATGTGCTTAATGTTAAAACAGGTGATCGGCTTTCCATTTCGTCGAATACCGGTTTTGTTATCAAATCGGTGATGAATGGTAGTACCTCGGAGATTGCCCATCCGGTTACAAGTTTCGCATTCAACCTGAATGAAGCCACACACGCGGATGCGAAATGGAGTATCACAACTTGCCCGCTCGACGAAGCTCGCACGGCAGTGTGTAAGGTGACAGTGGATGATGCATCGAAGGTAACGCTCGGAATGTCGGGAACATATACCACTTATTCTCTCGTGAATGGGGAGAACAGCGTGAAATTCGTTCCGGAGCTTGAATCCCCATTCGCTATTTCATCAAAAGAACACTCCGTTCCCTTGTATAGCGTGAAGAAGAACTCCACGCCTGTATCTGCCGCATATGGCACATATAGAGTTGCTGTGGTGAATGGCGACGAAATTGAAATCAAGGCCAACTACCCGGACGAAGATTGTAGCGTTAAATTCAATCTTAGCGAAAAGGCTGAAGGCTTTATCACTAAGGTTTCGGTGAATGGCACTGAAGTGAAAAACTACTTGGACGACCATTTCACGGTAAAGGCCGGTTCGACGGTCGTAATAGAAGGTAATACGAATGGCTATGCATTGGAGTCGTTCAAGGTGAACGGAGCTGATGTAAGTTTCTATGGTAGCTATAGCTTCATGGTGACCGGAAAGACCACAGTGGATATTGTAGCCCGTAAATATGGTAATCTAAAGGCCGTTATCAATATCGACGACGCATCACACGTAACCGTATATAAAGGCTATTCTTATTACGGAAATAAGGTGAAGGTGACAAGTGGTCAAAACACCATTGAGGTGCCGGAGACTACACCTATTATCTCGATTGCTGCAAACAGCGGATACACGCTCGTAAGCGTAAGCGATGGGACGACGGATTTCGTGAAGCGTGATGGTAACAGTGAAGTAAATGTGAACGTGAAAGACAACATGAATGTTACGGTAACGACGAAAGAGTTGGTTCGCGATAAGAATGTTATGGTCTATATGGATGACACTACAGTGCCTTCTTATATTCGCTTTATGCGAAAGGATTACACCAAGATAGACATGGCAACGGGTTATAATCCGGTGGCATTCTATGACGGCGACCTGCCTTTCAGCGCATCATTCTATGGTACAACAACCCTGAATGTATATAAGAACGAGCAACTCGTGTCGCCAACTTCTGGAGGAGGTTCATCTTATACGCTAAATGTAGAAGATAAAGACGTAGTGAAATTCTTCTTCACAAAGACTCCTATTCAGGTGAAAACCCATATTCATGTGAAGGGCAATGCCGACAATCTGGTTGTAATGAAAGACCGAATCAATGCAGTTTCAGATTTCAGTACCCCTCTTTTAACTCTTGAGGATACGGAACTATCATTCAGCACGGGCGGGAAATCAAAGATTAAATCGTTCACATACGGCACAAAAGCTGTTAAACCAGAGGCAGATGGAACTTATAAAGTAATCCTTACAAGTGATAACGATATCAAGGTAGAAGTGGATGTGACGTCGGGCATTGAAAACGTGAAGGCTTCAGATAATGATGCGAACAGCATTTATACTATCGATGGAGTATTGATAATGAAAAATGCCACACCCAGCCAAATCGAGGGTCTGGCAAAGGGCATCTATGTCATCAATGGTAAGAAAGTAATACGTTAGTAAAATGAGGAATATAGTAAAATTATTTGCGGGATTAGCTGTGTGCAGCTTCTCTTTGGCTGCACATGCAGCCTCGCCGGACGATACGCAGATGTGTGTTGTCTCAAAAGATGGAAATACGAAGACTTTCAATCTTCGCGATTTAAAGAAAATCGTATTTCACGAGTCTGAATTAAGTATTGTTGATCGCAATGACAAAGAAAACAAGGCTGAGTATTCCAAGCTGCGTAAGCTATGGTTCCTTCTGAAGCCTACCGATGTTTCAAGTGTCACTACTAAGCGTCTCTTCGTGTCATATCGTGATGAAGCGATTTATGTAGACGGATGGACAGAGGGAAATGCCGACGTAGCCATTTATGATGTAGGCGGCAGCTTGTGTACTACGCTCAAGGCATGGAATGGAGGAAAAATAAATGTAAGCCACCTGCCTAAGGGTATGTATATTCTGAAAATCAAGAGTTATTCAATGAAGTTTATCGTAAAATAAAAAAATCAAATAAGATATGAAAACACGTTTTTATGTAATCGCACTTATCGCATTGTTTTTGTGTAATATAACAGTATCAGCACAAAAGCGGAATCCCAACAGAATGGTCTTCCATAAAGACAATCGTGTTATCAAGACCTACTCTGTGGAAGAGGTAGATGATATCACTTTCGAATATGTAGAAAATAAGGAAGTGGGAATCTCTGTAGTGAATGTAGAAAGCAATAGCTGCAAGGTGAGCTTTACCATGCCCGACAATTGTTCTTCTTATTATGTGGGGGTGATACCAGCCGATTCTAAAGAGGATTTTACACAATATGTTCAGACGCATAACTCTGCTAAATTTACCGAGAGCAAGGAATATACGTTTGAGAATCTGAAGGCGGGCGTAGAGTATTATATCTTGGCGTTGCCTATTGATAAATATGGATTGTCAACAATACTTTCAAAGCAGAAGGTGAAGACCGTTTCAAATGAATATAAGAATAGAGCGTCCACATTCTTCGATGTAGATTATTGGGCAGATGCATTTATGAACGGCTACCAGAATTTCGTTATCCGTCTGGGCGATTGCCCACACGATGGTGTGTATCCAAAAGGTAACGGACGGATTTATCATTTCAGTATATACTGCAAGACGGCAGATGGCACAATCAATCCTATGCCTCAGCCCGGAACCTATTCATATTATACGGGAGACACCCCTATAGACATGTGTATGGACGATGATGAAAGTATGTTGACTGAATATTACGAATACGAGTCCGACAAAAACTATAAGAATAAGGATGTGAAGTATAATGATGCCACTCTGACGATAACGAAGAATGGTGACGGAACTTATACTGTAAAAGCTCTGATACAACAGGCAGATGGTGAGCTTGTCGCTCTCACATATACAGGAAATTTTGCTTATAGAGATAAGTCATTTAAGGGCTATACAGGTCCAAACCTTGACAGGGACATAGAGTTCACTTGCGATCATGCCTCTCCATACGACTTGGATGGTATATGTTTTGAAATTATGGATGGCGGCGATCCTTATGCAGAGGGAGCCTCATGGTATAAGCGCAATCGTGTGATGATTTTCATGTCTGATGATGGTCATGGTATGCCACGCGTTGGCACATTTCCCGTAACAGAGGATGGTTCAAACGGAACCGTGCGTAAGGGCTGCTATAAGAACTTTGGCGGTGGCGCAAAAGGGTCTGACGGTACACGCTATGAATACGTAGAAAGTCCTATAGATGAGTCTACATTCGGCTTCGTAGAGAGTGGCTCCATTACAATCAGTAAAGATACCGCAACAGGGAATTACACGATTTCTACCGATTTCATTACAGATAAAGGTAAGTCTATCAAGGCTACATACACAGGGCCATTCAAGAGCAACGGAAAGACGCCTGCCGGCAAACAGCGGGTTGCACGTTTGCAACCGGTTCTCGACAAGTAATTCGTTAGGTACAGACTTTTTATAATAAAGTTTGATATAACAAAATAAAAAGAATCTCATCCTACAGCGCAAGTGATGAATGATAGTCACATCGTCGTGTAGGATGAGATTCTTTTTGCGTATATATTCATGCCCATCGCTTTCCGGCTTTCATCATCGAGAAGTAGAGTGTGAGGCCGGTGAGCCATCCGCCCAGCACGTCGATAGCGTAGTGGGCATAGATGTAAACGGTGGAGAGACAGAGCAACACGTAGAATGGGACGAGGCAGATAAAGAGGCGACGGTTGCGGCTGTGCCATGCCAACAGCATGACAATGGTGCTCACGCCGACATGACTGCTTGGGAAGGCTGCGGTGGGACGCTCGCCGGCTTCGTGGGCGCTCTCTACCATCTGGTAGAAGAATCCGTCGGTATACCCCGGGCTAACCATGCGGTAGCTGTGGTTATAGAAATAGTCGTGAAGATTGGGGAAGATGCCCCGTGCAATCTCATTGAAGCCCGCCGCCGGATAATAATACTGCGGACCGGTAACGGGAATGAGCACATAGAGGGAGTAGTAGATGAAGAACGAACCGACGAGCACGAAGGAGGCGCGTCGGAAATCGTCGTATCGAAAGAGGAAGTAGAAGAGTACCACGAGTACCATCATGGGAAAGTAAGAGGCGTAGCCCATGTCCATCAGTTCGCTGACCACGGGATGCGAGAATGTGGAATGGAAGAGCAACGCCGGCTGGCATCCGAAGAGAGACTGCTCCCATGTGGCGAACAGGTGGTCGAGGTTGGGGAGCAGGCGGTTGATTTCATAGGTATCGGGATACCACCACGCGAGTAGCGCCATTTGTCCTGCGACTCGTGCCAAGAGGGTCATTCTGCAAGGATACATTCTGTACACAGCCCACAGTCCTGCGGTCATTGCTGCAATGCGTACCCGTCCCCATATCATGGAGTCGGGGTTTTGCAGTTTGGTATAAGCAAAGAGGATGATGAGGAGTGTGAACACCCAATATCCTGCCATGAGCCATTCGAGGCCGAGCAGTCCTTTGCGGGGTTTTGCTTCGGGCTTGAAGTATTGCCAGAGTTTGTTCATAGCCATCCGTTTTGTCGATACCACGCGATGGTTTCTTTCACGCCGCGTGCCAAATCGTATTGGGGTCGGTAGCCCAGCTCGCGGCAGGCCGGCGTGATGTCGCATCGCCAGTTGCGTTGCTTCATGATGTGGTATTTATCGTTGTTTAATGCCGTCACTTTGCCGCGCAGTCTGCCGATGTATTCGCCGAAGAGGGTGACGAGGCGCAGCACGGCGATGGGGGCTTTGATGCGCAGGAGCCATGGGTTGCCCAGCTCTTGGCGGATGAGGTCACTGAAGGTGCGCGAGGCGTATATGTGGCCATCGCTCAGGAAGTATTTGCTGCCGGCATGGCCTTTCTCCAAGGCGAGGAACACGGCCTGCACTACATCGCTTACGTAGACAAACGTGAGTACCTGCGGCCGATAGCCCACGGCGAAGTCGGTATGCCCTTTGATGCTGCGTGCCATGAGGAAATAGTCGTGTTCGCGCGGCCCGTATACGCCCGTGGGGCGCAGCGTTACGCAGGGAAGTCGGTCGCCAAGGCTGTCCAGATAGTTCTCGCCGGATAGTTTGCTGCGTCCGTAGGCCGTATTGGGACGGGGGATGTCGTCGGCCGTGATGTCGGTGTACGGTTGTTGTTCGCGGATAGGTCCGAACACGCTGAGGCTACTGATATAGACGAATTTCTTTAGGTTTTTATGGGTTTCCATCAAAGCCTCCGCCAAGTGGATGGTGCCCTCGGTATTGGTCTTGTAGAAGTCGTGTTCATGCAGACATTTCGTTGCACCGGCGGCATGCACCACATAGTCGAAGCATTGCCCCTCGAGTGCGGTTTTCAACTTGCCTGCGTCCGAGAGGTCCAGCTCAAGGAAGTGGATTCGCCTGTCTGTGAGATAGGCGCGCGAGCTGCTCCGCCTGATTCCCGCCCATACTTCCATGCCTTCTTTCAGTGCGTGCTCCACGATGAAGCTGCCTATGAAACCGCTGGCTCCTGTTATCAATATTTTCATGTTTCAGGGTTTTGTTTTTGCTAAGAAATGCTGCAAAGATAAGCCTTTCCGTTGAATTATCGGCCGGAAATCCCGTCTTTATGGGGAAGCGATGTCGGACAGAAGTCCCACGGAGGGCGAGAAATCGGCCATGCCGGTAGTGCACGGCGATGAAAACATTATGCGAGTTCGGGATAAAAGAGTCTTATCTAATAGCCCCAAAGGGGCGACAGATGGCAGACAGGGGTAAGCGATAGCGCAGCCCCTGTGTCGCGGAATCCCGCTATCTAAGCCCTGAAAGGGCGACAGAACACGAACCCTTCATCCTCCGTCACCCCTACGGGGTTCATCTTTCTACACATACTTATCAGGGGTTACGCTCTTACGAGCTTCACACCCTGCCTAAGGTCTTACGCCCCCTCGGGGCTTACAGTCTGATAGCCTTATCCCGAATTTGCGTAAAACATTGGGGAGTGCTGCCGGCGAGAAGTCGGGAGCTGCCGGCGAAGCAAAAAAACAGTAGCAATGCGAAGAGAAGAGGAAACGAGAGACCAAAATCTCTCACGAAAAGCACTTCCGGCTCTTATTTTCTGTCATCCGCAGTGGCCGATGACAATTTTTAGTTTCTTTTCTGTCATCGGAATATCCCGATGATAATTTTTAGTTTCTTTTTTATCATTGGAATATTCCGATGATAATTTTTTGTTTCTTTCCTGTCATCGGAACATCCCGATGATAGTTTTTGGTTTCTTTTTTATCATCGGAATATCCCGATGATAATTTTTGATTTCTTTTTTATCATCGGAACATCCCGATGATAGTTTTTGGTTTCTTTTCTGTCATCGGAACATCCCGATGACAATTTTTAGTTTCTTTTCTGTCATCAGAACATCCCGATGATAATTTTTGGTTTCTTTTCTGTCATCAGAGCATTCTAATGATAGTTTTTCACGTTCTGACCGCTCTGCGCTCTGGCATTTTGGGGCTTAAATGCTTCGCCACGTGCATTCATGCACAGGATATTCGGCAGAAAACCCCCGACAGCATTTCAATGGTGGGCGTTTGCGATGAGCCTCCGCTTTGAACGAGGAAGAATAAGCCCGCTTAATAGGCAGGCCGGTTTGTGCATGTCCGATAAAAACCTTATCTTTGCATCCGGTGGGCGACAGGCGGCTCTATGGCAACAACCGCTTCGTGCACCATCCTGTTTGCCGATTTACTAACACTATTAACACAATACAACAATGAACAAAAAACTATTGATTGCGGGCGTATGCCTCGCTATGGCAGGCTTCGTGTGTGCCCAGACCAAACGTGGAGGCATCTCGCCGCAGATGCTGAGTGAAATTCAAAAGAGCGTGGCCAACGGCACGGCCGACAAGGCACTATTCAATGCCATGGCTTCCAACTCCATCGACAACTTAGCCCGAAACCATGCTAACAGCGGTGCGGTAGACGGTTACTTCAGCGTGGAGACGAAGAAGCAGAATATCCAAGACCAAAAGAGCAGCGGACGTTGCTGGATGTTCTCGGGAATGAACGTGCTGCGGTCTGACTTCGCGTTGCGCACCGATTCGCTCACGTTGGAATATTCGCACGTTTATCTGGCTTTCTGGGACCAGCTGGAGAAGGCGAATCTCTTCTTGCAAGGCGTTATCGAGACGGCAAAGAAGCCGATAGACGACCCCAAGGTGCGCTTCTTCTTCAAGGCTCCGCTGAACGACGGTGGCACTTTCTGCGGTATCATCGACTTGGCCGATAAGTATGGGTTGGTGCCGAAAGAGGCGATGCCGGAAACTTATTCGGCCGAAAACACGTCGCGCATGTCGCGTCTCATCTCGTCGAAGTTGCGCGAATACGGACTGCAACTGCGTCGCATGGTAGGCGAAGGTCGCAAGGCCGATGCTATCAATGCCGAGAAGACCAAAATGCTGTCTACCGTCTATCGCATGTTGGCACTCTCGTTGGGCGAGCCCGTAAAGACATTCAGCTACGCCTTTAAAAACAAAGATGGCAAAGCCGTTACACCGCTGAAGACGTATACGCCGCAATCGTTCTTCAAAGAAACAGTGGGCGAATCGCTCGACGGTCGCTACATCATGCTGATGAACGACCCGCGCCGTCCTTATTACAAGACTTACGAAATAGAATACGATCGCCATACCTATGACGGACACAACTGGAAATACCTGAACCTGCCGATGGATGAGGTGGCCGAAGTGGCTGTGGCTTCGCTAAAGGCCGGACACAAGATGTACAGTTCTTACGACGTGGGCAAACAACTCGACCGTACCCGCGGCTATTCCGACCTCGACAACTACGACTACGGCACGCTCTTCGGCGTAAAGTTCGGCATGAATAAGGCCGAGCGCATAGATACCTACGACAGCGGAAGCACCCATGCCATGACGTTGACAGCCGTAGATTTGGATGCCAACGGAAAGCCCGTGAAGTGGAAAGTGGAGAACAGTTGGGGAGCTACCAACGGACACAACGGCTGTATCGTCATGACCGGACGGTGGTTCAATGAATACATGTTCCGCTTGGTGGTCGACACGCAGTTTGTGTCTGAGAAGATTCGAACAATGGCTGAGCAGAAACCAACGATGCTCACGCAAGACGACCCGCTCTTCTCTCTTGACGACTGACCTCGCACAAAAAGAAACAGACGCTTACTCTCACGCAAGAGGGTAAGCGTCTTCTTTTTGCCATGATTCATGAACGGTTCTTGGCAATGACATAGATAATGACAGGTGCTCCTAAGATGGGAGTAACGGCATTGAGAGGAATCATGCCGAGGTCGCCGGGCAAATAGCAGATGGCATTGCAGAGAAGCGCCACCACGGCACCTAATAACAAGGTGGCAGGAAGCAGTTGTCGGTGGTTGTCGGTGGTGAGCAACAGCCGCGCCACCTGCGGAACAGCCAAACCGATAAAGGCCACCGGTCCGCAGAAAGCCGTGGTAACAGCGGTAAGAAGTCCCGTTACGATAAGCAGACGGTTGCGCACCCGCACGATGTTTACACCTAAATTCTCTGCGTATTGCTCTCCCAATAGCAAGGCATTCAAAGGTTTTATAAGCAGAAGAGAGCCCAAGAGCCCCAACAGCGTTACACCGGCAAACACCGGCATCTGTGTCATCGTAACACCGCCGAAGTTTCCCATGCCCCACACGAGATAACTCTTTACTCCCTCTTCGGTAGCGAAGAAGTTGAGAAGAGAGATACAAGAGTTGGAGAGATAACCTATCATGATGCCTATAATGAGCAACATCACATTGTTTTTCACCAGCGTAGAGAACACGAAAATAATGCCTGTTACCGCCATTGCCCCTGCAAATGCAGCTAACAAAACGGCAATGAATCCCGTAAAACTAACCGAAGAAACCGTGATACTGCCACCCATCAGCAACATGACAAGGGCTACGCCTAAGCCTGCTCCTCCGTTAATACCGAAGATGGAAGGACCTGCCAACGGATTCTTAAACGCCGTTTGCAACATCAGTCCGCTCACTGCAAGGGCGGCTCCGGTAAGTATAGCGGTGATGGATTGCGGCAATCTCGATTCCAGCACAATGTAGCGCCAACTCTCTTTTTGGCCTCCCGTGCCGAAAAGGATGTCGACAATATCGACAATGGGTATGCGAACAGAACCTACAACAAGGTTTACCGCAAAAAGAACGACGATAGCCAGTGCGAAAAGAAGGCAGTAGCGATGTCCCTTGTTCATGGTAACAGGCTGTAGTATCTTAGTTTCACGGGTTTCAAATCAGGGTGAACAATGTGTATGATGTCGCGTAACAGATAGTCGGGGCGGAACGGTGCTTCCTCGAAATACGGGATACGGGAGGTATTACAGCCGTAAATCTGCTTCATTTTAAAGGCTTTCATACGTGTGTAACCTTCGAATTCGGCTGATAGTTCCTTGTAATTGGCAGGATGGTCGTTGTATTTATAGAGCCATACGTCTGCCTCTCCGGCTTTGTCGAGCACTGTTTCAAAAGGTAGCGAAAGGCTTCCGCTCTGCTTCACATCTGCAAAGGCATAACGTGCGCCGGCATCTTTCAGCAGGCGACCGGGCACGCTTTGTCCGCCCGGCACATACCATACGGCACCCATCTTGCGTTCGGTAATCACCGAACGGCTCACTTTCGACTTCGCTGCCTCTGCTTTCAACGCTTTGTAATTGGCATCTACCACGGCGAAAAGACTGTCGGCCTGTTGCTCGCGACCTGTCAATAAGCCGTAAAACTTCATCCATTCAGCACGTCCGAGGGCAGAGGTCTCCATATAGTCGGCGCATTCCACAATGGGGATATTCACTTCTTCAAGGCGTCCGTAACCGCCGCTGTTCTCGAAAGGAGACACCAGCAAGACATCGGGTTTGATGTCTATGATGCGTTCTACGTCGGCCTGCATGCTGTTCCCGCAGTCGGCGATGCGCCCTGTTGCTGCCATTTTGCGTATCCAAGGCAGGTTAATATAACCTAAATCGCATACTCCTTTGATAGCGTTTTGTGCTCCAAGCATCATGAAAAGGCTGCAATGTACGCTTGTGAAGACCACCGACGAGCGGATAGGAGTTCTGATAACGGTACCTTGGGGTAGCTTTTCGGGTAGCTCACCCTCACGGGGTACGAGCACATATGTATGCAATGTGCGGCCTTTCTTCCATGGGTCTACCAATGTTGCCACAGTATAGCCGTCGTATTTCACGAGGTTCAGATGTTCTGCGTATTTCAGTTTCAGGGTATCTCCCTGCTCGGTTCCGCGTCGATGGCTACCTGTACAGGAAACGATGAGTATACTAAGGAATAACAGAAAGATAGATTTTGTTTTCATAACTCTGTGTTGAGGATATAATAAGATGGAATTACCGTTGCAAAAATACGGTAAAATACGGAGACGGCAAAATATCTTCTGCCTTTTTGCTGCCGTGCTTCTGTAGTTCTAAAGTCTATGGGAATTAGCGGAACAGATGTCTACCGCAGACATTGATGTTACAAATCCTCCCCGTTGGCGAATGTGCTGGATAAGTTGGCGGAAAAGGGTGTTGGAAGAAAGGACGGAAAGGCAACCCGTAAGAATCAATTGTTTACGGGCACGAGTGAGGGCGACGTTCAGTTTCCTGTCAACGATACGCCCGTTTTCCACGAAGCAATTGCCTGTAAGGAAATCAAGCTGGTAGCGATGGGTGACAGTGAATGAATAGATGATGACATCGCGTTGGCTGCCTTGATAGCGTTCTACTGTGTCGATGGTTATCTCATTGAGTGACTCGATACCGAGCCTTTCAATGCCTCGCCGTATCATGGCAATCTGGTTACGGTAGGGCACAATGATACCAACCGTACGTGTCGGGTCGAACGCATCACCGTAGAAACGATGCAGGCGACGTAATAAATCGCAGACAATAGCGGCCTCTTGTGGGTTCACTTTGTCGGAAATGTTCGGCGAATCGCTCGGCGATGAGGGAAGAAAGAGCATGCGTTGCGTCTTCAGCAGCTTGTCAAGACCATCTTGTGCAGGCAGCCGGTAGCCGAGTTCCGGTTCTGTTTGATGCGCACAGGGCACCGGTATCAAAGCCTCTTCGGCATAGAAAGAACGCACGGGAAAGTCCGCAATATCGGGATGCATGCGTCCTTGTCGGTGCAAAATACCGACAAAAGCGTTGCGGCCGGCTCGCCGTTCGAGGCGTAAAAGACGCTCAAAGAGCGACTCACGGCAATCTTCAAGGCCGATACGATGCAGTTGCACATCGTTCACCACTGTGTCGGCAGGATTCTGTTGCACCACAGCGGGCAATTGCTTGTGGTCTCCCACGAGGATGAAACGTGCAATATCGGGCAGAGCGTCTGCTCCCCGATGAGAGGCCAGCAGACCTATCAGTCCGGGTTCGGGTATCTGTCCGGCCTCATCTACAATGGCCAGTGAGAACCTTTTCAGGTCGAAGAGGAACGGACGGGATTGCAGTGTAGAGGTCGTACCCACGATGATGGGGGTGGACAGCAGTCGTTCGCGCACTGCCGAGCGTTGCGGACAGTCGTCCACAGCTTGCCGCAGGAGGTACGGAAGGAAACGTTGGTCGCAGGTGTAGGCGTTGCCCAACCGAATAAAAGAAAGATGAGTATCGGCCAGCATGCCGCAAATCTCGTCCACTGCACGGTTGGTATAAGCTGTCAGTAGGATAGAGGCATCCGTACCGCCTGTGGCCAATTCCTCTTTCACGAGATATTGCAAAGCCATGGAAGTCTTTCCTGTGCCCGGCGGACCGACCAGCAAGAAATAGTCTTTCGCTTGTTTGGCACGGTGCAACACATCGTCATAATGAGGATGATAGCTTCGTGAGAGCTTGGCCGTTGCATCACATTGCGGCGGTCGCTGTCCAAGTAGTAGCGCTTTGCGTTCCGTCGGTGAGGTGACGAACTCATGCAGACCGCGTACTGCACTGTTCGCTGTGGCATCGCTGCCGCTATGTTCGATAGCGAAAACCTTCCCCCCCTTGCTCACTTCATCCAGTAGATGGGGATTTTGGAGCCCGTCGTTGAGATGGACGACAAGGCGTTCGGTCGCGATGCTCTCCAACACACCGCGGAAGAGAATGGCCTGTCTGACATCGGGCTCGCTGTCTTTGGGATAGGCGTAGAGATAAACCATATCTCCCGTTCGGAAGTTGGGCAGGAAGTCTTCGCCCTGTTCGGGCACGGCGAGTGCAATGGTATCGTAGCCGCTGTAGCTGGTGCTGCATGTCCGTTCAATGACAGTCAACCCCATATAGATGTTTCCCGTCTCTTTTTTCACAGAGAGTGGCATCGTCCAGAGGTCAGCGGTGATGTTGCCCATACCCTCCTGTGCGCCGACTTTCGACAAGAGTTGTTCGCGTGTAACGAAAGTCATCATGCGGCAGAAGTAGGCGCGTTCGAGCGATGAAAGATGCCGGAGCGGTTCGGTGACGGCCGCGATTTGCGGATATTGATAGCGCGTGAAGAGCGTGTCGGCACGCCTTCTTTCGTTGAGTGTCTCGGGTGTGAGACTATCCAAGATAGATTCGAATCCGTTGCGGGCAATGGCATATTCGTTGGCCACGAGTGCGTTGCGGAAGCGGATGGCCTCGTGGAAGAGCTTGCGGTAATAGCTGACGACCACTAAACCGCTGGGCAGCGGATAGCGAGAATAAAGGAGTCGGATGTCTGATTGACGCCCCGAAAGATGGAAGTTCTGCCGGAGCATGCCACTATAGAGCAGCAACTGCACGTAGTGGTCTTCTTTCTGAAAACTGCCGAAAGTGTTGGGGCGTTGGCGTTCGATGGCATAGTTTCTCCCCGATTTCTGTTCCACGAGCAGGCGAAAGTCGGTCGTCATCAGGTCTACACGTCCCTGAATGCCGAGCCGTTCGCAAACGAATGAGGGTTCAAGAATGGCTTTCCGGCGGTCATATTGATTGAAGAGTTCGTCTACTATCTGTCGAATGTTTGCGGCCTGTCTGGTCGCAGCTTGTCGGAAATCTTCCCGTTCGTTGAGGTCTTCGCAAGCGGTGTATTCGAGTGCTTTCTCTTTGAAACTGTTGCGAAAGGTCTGTTGCCAATCGTAGTCCGTTGCGTCGTTCACCATGTCGTCGAGTGCGCTGCCTGCGAAATGTCCGAGAAGAATGGCTTGCGTGTTGGCACTTGGCATCATCCGGTTCACCCAATAGGCCAGCGGATGATGTCCGTATTCCGTGAAACAGCGGGCGATGGTACTGATGTCTACGAGGTAGTCGGGTTCCACCACAATGAGTGCCGGCACGACGATGTCTCCTTTAGCGCATTCGCAGTCGAGCAGGTTGAGTTGCATCCCCTCGTGAAGTAGGTCGTGCAGGTAGGCGAAAGTCTCGTCGGAAGTGTCGATTCGTATTGCGGTCTGTTGTCCGTCGCGGTCAGCTATGGCGCAGATGGTTTCTGCGTCCCATGTCTGCACGATGCAGCGAATGCAGCGGATGTCGGTTTTGCGATGGGTTTTCTCCCAGTGATAGACCGCCGGCAATCGTCCTACCAGCAGCGATGGGATGTGCACCCCAAAGACGGCTGATACAAAGACGGCTGCTGCGCGCACATTGCTCAGCAATTCTTCGTGCGAGAGCAGGGCGGAACGATTGGAATCGCGCCGCATCTTCTGAATGGCAGCCATGTCTTCCGGTGCCACATGGTGCCGTTTGCAAAGGAAATCTACTTGCGAGAACAGGTTGCCGAAGCCCGTATGCGTCTCTTTCGTTCCTTCATGGCAAGCAGCTGCCAACACCTCGTGCAGGACGCTGTTGGCGTGAGGTTGCTCGGTATCTGTTGGTTTGGTAAGGGTGGAAAGACGGTCGAACAGTTCGTCGGCACTGACGGGATTCTCGGAAAGATACATGTTGCAAAGGTACGAAAAAAATGTGAATGGCTTTCCCATCCCTCCGTCTCTCCCTCTCCCATCAGTCGTATCGCCCGCTAAAGACATAGGTAATGAATAATGAACGTTTACTTACAAAAAAATCCCCTCTCCCTGCTTTCTCGCTGTCGAAGCCCGAATCATGTCAATGACATTTTCTTACGGTCTTTTTGCGGGAAAGGAAGAGAGAGAGGCTCAATGAGTATTCACTCAGCTCAACCATACGCTGCAACTGATAATCACTATCAGCGAGGCAATCAGAACCACAATTCGCAGCAAGATAATTACCTCTTCACAGCGTTTCTTATCAATCTTCATTCTTGTCTGGCCTCGCACTGATAACGCCCAAAATGGCAGTAGCTACGGCGATGATAGTCTTGATAATCGTTTTCCATACAGATGTTTTCATGGTTTTTTCTCCTTTCTTGGTTTAACATAATTGATGACGATTGTTGTCTTTCCTTTAATGTCCGGGTTTCGGTGTCTTTTGTGCAATAACGGTATTCTTAGCCGTTTCCTGCACTTTAGCACCGCTTAGGAAGACGATGGCACGCGTGTGGTTCTTTCGGTCTATCTTTACCTCCGGCTGGAAGTTTACACGCATACCCACGATATGCTTGTTCGGAGAGAACTGTGCGACGCTTTCCGCCGGTCTCGACCTCAGACCTAATTTAAACGAGCCTAAGCCGTCTATCTTGACACGCATGGATTGCTGCAATTGGTCTTGCATGACTTCCACGAGTTCGGACAGTACCGCGAGTATGTCCGATTTCTTAACTGTGCAGTTACGCTGCATGATTGTAGCCAGAGTGTTGAGGTTGATTGTCCCGTTGTGTATCGCACGGGCATACCATTTGTTTTTGTTGGGAGAATGCTGACGCTTCTCCTGATACAGCTTATATAAGATTGCCATATCGGTCTCCTTTCTTTTTTAAAGTGAATAAATAATGATGATACAATACAGTTCAAACGGATTCGGCATTCGGAGCATCTTTGCAATCTACGGACTGCAGTGCGAGTATGAACCGGTATTAACTCTTTTATCCTGATACAGATGTCGTCGGTCTGTTCCGTTATTCCTTTTTAAGGTGTGCTCTGTTGTGTTTTCTTCACATAAGAGCAGTGTTTTCTGTGTCTCGGCAGGTGTTTTTCACGGTCTTTATGCAGTCATGCCGCCCTGTAAAAGACCACGGCTTGCATCCTTGCGCTTTGCTTGCCTGCTTTGAAAGATACGTGTAGCCAGCAGGCACCGTTTGTCATGGAATGCTCAAAGAGCAGTTGGTCGAATCGACAATGGGTTTTGATGAAATCATACATCTTCCGCCCCACCTCTTGATTAGAGACATGTATGTCGGCGGCCTCTCCCCGCAGATGTTGCGAATACTTGTCGCCACCGATGGCCTTGTTCAGTTCTTTGCATCTGAAACCACTTGTTATCCTGATGACACCAAACCTTCGTCGCAAAGGTTCCAATACGTTTTCGCAAAGCAGTCTCATCCTTTCAATGTCGGCCTCAGTGGGATGGTTGTCGATTCGCAACCTGATGGCCGTACCCGAGCGTACCATTTCTTGTAATGAAAAATGCTCGGTCAGCATTTGTTGTTTTCTTTTGTTTTTCATGTGTTTTGTTTTTTTGTGTTCATGGCAGATATACTGTCATCCTGTTTACATGTGCAAAGATATAATATCTGTAGACCTTTGTCAAGGATTATATGTATAAAGAACTGTATAAACATATGTATAAGCTCAGGAAAACCATGCTTTCTCACTATATATAATAAGGTGTATTGAGGCATAGAGACAGATGCACGCTATCAACCCCAATCGGTCATAAGACCGCTTATTTACCCTTTTGGGTTAAAAAGGGGCGCAATGGGCATTTTTCTGACAAATATGTTTAACTTTGCAACCATGAGAACCTAAAACGAAACGATATGGCTTTGAATATGGATGGTGAGTACAGAGACGGTTATTACGTGTCGGCCGAGATGAAAAAGATATGGAAAGTTGAGCTGGATTTGCTGCGCGAATTTCTTGATTTCTGCCAGCGTAACGGCTTAAAGTGTTGGGCGGATGGCGGCACACTCTTGGGAGCAGTGCGTCATCAGGGCTTTATTCCATGGGACGACGACATAGACCTCTGCATGCTTCGTGAGGATTACGACCGTATGAACCGTATAGGCAACAGCGATTTTCATGCCCCTTATTTCCTGCAAACAGCCTATACGGACGTTGATTACTTCCGCGGACACGCTCAATTCCGCAACACCAACACCACGGGCATTCGTCCGTCAGACTCTTTCCAACCGTTTAACCAAGGTATCTTCATCGATATTTTCGTGCTCGACGGCGTGCCAGAAGACCCTGAAACACGGCAACGGGTGGCAAAAAACCATAAGAAACGGCTGAAACTGCTCAAGGCAAAAAACATGAATATACTGTATTCCGGCCGTCTGTTCCAAATCTTTCGTAAACTCAAAGCCCGCTATCTGGTGCACAAACACGGATGGGCAACCCTCTACGGGCAGGCAGAAGACATTGTGAGGGCACAGCCGGCCAATGCCAGCAAAGAAGTGGCGGAAATCACGTTTAGCGGCTATCGCCATGTCATGTCCCGCAGTTTGTTTGATGAAACGGTGTGGTTGGATTTTGAAGACATGAAGATTCCTGCCCCGAAATGTTATGACGAATACCTGAAAGGTGAGATTGGCGATGACTATATGACCCCCCGCATGGTGCCGAATCTGCATGGCGAAGTTGTGTTCGATACCGAACGGAGCTACACGGAGTGGCTACCGGAGGTGAGAAAGAAGTATAAGCGCTATCTTCTAAGACGGCTATTGAAGAAAGTGGGCTTGGCCAAAGTATCGGAACCCCAATATCCATAACCCGCCTCTGCCCTTTTCCCTGTTATTGAAAAACCGAAGAAAACATGGAGCGAGAAAAGCGAATAGCCGTCTATCTGTATGACATTGCCAAGCCTTATGTGGGTCTCGGCGAGTTTGAGCACAACATTGCCTTGCGTATCGGAGCACGGGCAGCCGCCCTGAAAGCCGACCATGGCGTGACGGTCTGTTTCCTCGTGCCCCCGGGTAAGAAAGGTTTCTATGGCACCGACGTGGAATACATCACGCTTTGGAAGTGGCGTTATCATTTGCTGAACTGTCCGTTGCCGGCGTTTATCAAACGTTTTTTCTTCCCCCGAGCAGACCTCGTACACTGGACGCAGCAACTGCCCAGACTGCGCACATGCCTTTCCCGCTACACGTTTGTGACCATACACGACGTGAATTTCTTTCATAACGGCATATCGAAAAGCAAGATAGAGCAGAAAAGGAAGCGGATACAACGCACGCTGAACCATGCCACAGACCTCTCTTTTATTTCCCATTTCACACAAGAAGATGTGAAAAAACATTTCGATATCCATGTACCGGCACGCGTAATCCTCAACGGTGTGACCGACCAGACGCAGCTTCTGCAGGAGAAAGTGGAAGGTATTCCCGACCGATATTTCCTTTGTGTGTCGGGGTTGGACAGCAAGAAAAACGTGCATCTCTTGGTGGAGATGATGCGATATCTGCCCAACGAATTCCTTGTAGTGGCTGGACGCGGCAGCACCGCTTACACCCAATACTTGTATCGCTTGGTTGAACGCTACCGATTGACCAATATTCGTTTCGTGGGATGTGTGGATTCAGGCAGAAAAGCCTTTCTTTACAAGGGCTGCAAGGCGTTTCTCTTTCCCTCAAGAAGCGAGGGTTTCGGTCTGCCTGTTGCCGAAGCAATGACCTTCGGCAAACCTTGTTTCATCTCGTCGCTCACCTCGTTGCCGGAGATAGGAGGCGATGCTGCCTATTATTTCACAGAGTTGACCCCCCGCAGCATGGCCGCTGACGTGATGGAAGGCATGAAAGACTATGAAAATGACCCAGAGGCAAAGCGTCGCTACATCCTTGCCCATGTGCGGAAGTTTGATTGGGACAAGGCCGCCTCTGCTTATATTGATTTTTATCTCGAGATATTGGGCTGTCGATAGTCGTGCTCTCCGACCGTCGGCTGCAACTTTTCATACACCGCTTTTATCTGTCGGGCAACGTCGGCATTCTCAAATCGCCTCACGTAATCTCTGCTGCGTGCAATACGCTCTTCGCGTCCCGCGCTGCCTTTGAGCAGTTGTCCGATGGCAGCGGCTAAGCCGTTGGCATCGTCTGGGTCGACGTAGAGGCAATCGGGGCCACCTGCCTCTTCTAAGCAAGACCCCGTACAGGCTGCAACAGGCAGGCCACTCTGTATGGCTTCGATAATCGGAATGCCAAACCCCTCATAGCGCGAAGGATAGACAAAGGCCTCCGCCATTTGGTAAATGCAGGGTAACTCTTCGTCGGAAAGCCCGTGAATCATCCTTACGCGTTCGGAAAGTCCGTGTCTCGAGGCGTATTTCAGCACCCGTTGTGCATAGTTCGTACTCCGTCCGACGACGACCAGCGACACATCGGTGGGGAGCTTCTCTAGCGCCATGACTGCCTGAAGCACGTTTTTCCGCTCTTCTATTGTGCCTACATTCAAAACATATCGCGACGGCAGATGATACTTCCGGCGCACAGCCGAGAGGCTTTCATCGTTGGCCGGCTCGCCGAAACGCAAGCCGCAGCTCTGATACACCACATCGATACGTTCTTCGGGAAAGTCGGAAAAGGCTAAGATGTCGCGTTTGGTACACTCGCTGATGGCAATGATACGGTCGGCTTCGCGGCATGTTCGTCTGAATTTATGGGCGTAAATCATGACATCTATGCGGTTGTAATATTCGGGATGGCGCAGGAAAATCAAGTCGTGGATGGTAACGACACTGCGTATATCCGCCCGCCGAAGTCCGCTCGGAAGTTCTCCCGACAGGCCATGAAAGAGGTCGATGCCGTCGTTCACCAGCTCTTTCACAATGCCCCGTGTGCGCCAATAGTCCTTTTGCAGCCGCCAATGCAGGTGTTCGGCGAATATCATCTGCACGTTTTCGCGCATCTGTATCTGGTTTCTCAGCTCTTCGCGACCGCGGTCTGGTGCATAGAGATACAAGTTGAGCTCGGGTTCGGAGGCAGAGAGTGCATTGATGAGTGTGCGCCCGTAGCTGCCCAATCCTGTGCCATTGCGCACGATTCGCTTGGCATCATAGCCGATTTTCATCATTTTTCTTCGGTTGATATGTCTGCAAAGATAAGAAAATAAGTAGGTGTTTACAATGAATGGGTGATAGATTTATAAATCTGAATGAGCCATGAGACGGCTCCATTTACCCTTTTCTATGGATGACATATTATCATTGCATGAAGTGTTAGGCAAACACTGAAACAGTGCATGCTACAGTCCTGTAGCGAAAGAGCATAGCTTTGAGCGTGTCATACCATAGCTCTCACACGCTTAAAGCATAGTTTTGAGCGTGTCAAAGGTATGCTTTTAAAAACGAATCTCTATTTGTTTGTATTTCAATAGTTTACGAATAGCTCCTCTCTCCCGTCCTTTTCTTGTAAAAACCGCGGTGCAACGAATGCGATGCCTGTGTGGGGTAAGATGGGTTAAATAAAGGGAGCAAGGAAATAAACGAGTGTTTTTTGCGTTGTAAGGATAAAGTTTAAAGATGATGCGCAGCAAGGAATTTCTTTTATCAGGACTACTTACGATATTTCTGCTCTGTGGTTGCGGCCCCGAGCAAGACATAAAACGCGGGGAAAAAGCTTTTTCTTTAGGTGAATACCACGAAGCATCCGTGAGATTCAAACAGGCCTATATGCGACTGCCTGCAAAGGAGCGGGGGCGACGGGCACAGGTGGCGTTGCGAATGGCGCAGAGCTACGAGAAACTAAATGCTGCCCAGCGAGCAGTAGCCGCTTATCGAAACGCCATAAGATATGGGCACCGAGACATCGACACGCGTGTCGCCTTAGGCACACAACTCCTGAAAAGCGGCGATTACAAAGTTGCTGCCACCGAGTTTAAAGCCGTGCTCGATTCGGTGCCCGGCCATGTGGCGGCACGCATCGGACTACAGTCGGCTACGATAGCACCTCAGCTCAAACAAGAAGGTTCGCGTTATATCGTGAAACGGATGGACGTGTTTAACTCGCAGCGGGCAGACTTTTCGCCCGTATTGGCAGGCGATTCATATGACCGTCTCTACTTTACATCCACACGGAAAGAGGCACTCGGCACAGAGGTCAGCGACATTACAGGCATGAAAGCAGGCGATATCTTTGTATCGGAAAAGAACGACCGAGGGGTGTGGATGAAGCCACATGCCGTGGAAGGGTCGTTGAATACCGAGTACGACGAAGGCTCCTGCGCCTTTACCCCCGACGGACGGGAGATGTATCTCACGCAATGTACGTCAGACCCCGTAGCTCCGCGTTATGCGAAGATTGCTGTTTCAACCCGTGCAGATGCCTCTTGGGGCAAAGCGACGATAGCCGAAATTACACGCGACACACTTTCCCTTTATGCTCATCCGGCCATTTCGCCCGATGGTCAGTGGCTTTATTTCACATCGAACATGCCCGGTGGAAAGGGCGGACTTGACCTTTGGCGCATCCGCATCACATCGGCTGGCTTCGGCGGGGTAGAGAATCTCGGCGAACCCATCAACACTGCGGGCAATGAAGAGTTTCCTACGTTTCGTCCCAACGGTGACCTCTATTTCTCATCGGATGGCTTTCCCGGGATGGGAGGACTCGATATCTATGTGGCAAAGATAAAAGACAACCGTCGATGGCATGTGGAACATCCGGGCTATCCACTCAATTCGCAGGGCGATGACTTCGGTATGACGTTTGAAGGACTGCACAACCGTGGTTTCTTTTCTTCCAATCGAGGCGATGCAAGAGGATGGGATCACATCTATTCGTTTGAGAATCCCGAAATCATACAGACGGTGAAAGGATGGGTTTACGAACAGGAAGGCTACGAACTGACGGCTGCACAAGTGTATATGGTTGGCAACGATGGTACGAATCTCAAGCTGAACGTGAAAGGAGATGGGTCGTTCCAACAGGAGGTAACTGCCGGTGTAGACTATGTTTTCATGGCCACCTGCAAGGGGTTCCTTAACCATCAAGAGACGCTGCGTGTGCCTGCGGCAGAGAAGTCGGAAGAGTATGTGCTTCAGTTCCCCCTCGCTTCCATCACGGCACCCGTACTGATAGACAATATCTTCTATGATTTCAATCGCGCTACACTGCGTCCCGAATCGACCGCGGCACTCGATGAACTGGTGAAACTCTTGCAGGAAAATCCGCATGTGACCATCGAGTTGCGGGCACATTGCGATTACCGAGGGTCGGATATATATAATAAGGTGTTATCGCAACGTAGGGCGGAGGCGGTAACGGCTTACCTCGTGGCACACGGCATCGCAAAAGACAGGCTCTCGCCCGTGGGCTACGGCAAGGAACGCCCTAAGATAATACGGCGCAAACTCACAGAACGCTATCCGTGGATGAAAGAGGGCGACGTGTTGTCGGAAAGCTATATCAAGCGGTTGGATGCCTCGCGGCAGGACGTATGCAACCAACTAAACCGGCGAACGGAGTTCATCGTGCTGCGTACTACTTATGGGTTGTTCGACAAAGACGGTCGGTTGAAGCAGCAACCGGCAAGCGAATCGCCCCACAAAGATGTTCCGCAAAATACCGAAATGGAAATTGTTGTGGAATAATACCTCATCGCAATTCATTGAATAGTTGATAATCATCCTCTCAAAAGCATGGGAATCAATGGTTTAAAGGATGAGTGCAGACCGAATAGAAATGGTTTCCGTGATTTTTTTAAGGTTGAATTGATTTTTCCTTTAAAAAGATTTGGAGGTTAGAAAAAATAGTTCTACCTTTGCACTCGCTTTTGGAAAATGTTTCCTATGAGCGTTGTTTAGATGAGTTCTTTGAAATGTAATGATACAATAGACAAGTAG
>ERZ772960.312-NODE-312-length-46435-cov-5.799051_pt1 | contig 46435 bp, 30 predicted proteins | sample MGYA00580678_ERZ772960 | MGnify/ENA primary metagenome ERZ772960 (study PRJEB29015, sample SAMEA2737930) | human oral metagenome | biome: human oral; feature: human-associated habitat; material: dental | place: China | collected 2059 ...
TAAACTGTATCACTCACTTCGCTCGTTAGGAGTAAGCAGTGCCACCCGCTTTGCTCGTTAGGAGTAAGTAGTACCAGCCGCTTTGCTCGTTAGGGGTAAGTCGTGTCACTCGCTTTGCTCGTTAGGAGTAAACTGTATCACTCACTTCGCTCGTTAGGAGTAAGCAGTGCCACCCGCTTTGCTCGTTAGGAGTAAGTAGTACCAGCCGCTTTGCTCGTTAGGGGTAAGTCGTGTCACTCGCTTTGCTCGTTAGGAGTAAACTGTATCACTCACTTCGCTCGTTAGGAGTAAGCAGTGCCACCCGCTTTGCTTGTTAGGAGTAAGCAGTGTCACTCGCTTTGCTTGTTGGGAGTAAAGGCCTGCTAGGTGTTACAACCCACTTTGGCCATTAAGAATGAGGTGAACAAAGGGGTATTACTTACTTTATTTGTTAGCGAGTAGGGGGGAGTGAAGACGTTACCACTTGTTGTTATTCGTATTCTATTCCTTTACTTCTCTACTCCTTTATTCCTTCCTCTTTATCACTTCCCTCCTTACTACTTCCTCCTTATTACTTTTACTCCTCTTACTCCTTTACTGCCTTACTACCTTACTACTCATCTCACCCCTTCCTCAACCTCGCCACTGGCAGTCCCAGTTGTTCCCTATACTTCGCCACAGTGCGGCGGGCTATGGGCAGACCTTTCTTTGCCAGTTCCTCTTTTAGCAAGTCGTCGCTCAGCGGTTTCTTTTTGTCTTCGTTGTCGATAAGCTCTTTAAGGGCGATTTTTATCTTGCGTGTAGACAACTCTTCGCCGTCGCCCGTGGTATAAGCATCGGTAAAGAAGAAGCGCAGGGGGAACGTACCCCACTTTGTTTGTGCATACTTGATGTTGCTAACACGCGAGATGGTAGAGATGTCCAGCCCGGTACGGTCGGCGATGTCTTTGAGAATCATCGGTCGAAGGTCGGCCTCGTCGCCCTCAACAAAGAACTTTCGCTGTATGTCGATGATGGCCTGCATCGTTAAGCTTAGCGTATGTTGGCGTTGTTTGATGGCCTCGATATAGCCCTGCGCCTTCTCCACCTTCTCCTTTGCATAGAGCAAGGCCTCCTTTTCGCCTTTCGTCATGTTGGCCTTGTTGTTTCGGTAGTGGTCAACCATGTCGGCGAACGTGGGCGACACCATCAGTCGGGGTATGTTTCCGCGACTGAGATAGAACGAAACCCTGCCGTCGTCGTCGGTGTCTACGATAAAGTCGGGCGTTATCTGTTGCAAGTTACGCCCTTGCGTCTCGCCCATCGATGCCCCCGGCTTAGGGTTCAGCTTTCTAATTTCGGCCTGCACCTCCTGCACCTGCTCATCGGTGAGTTGCAGTTGCGTTTGTATCGTGTCCCAATGTTTCTTGGTAAAGGCCTCGAAACACTCGTCTATCACGCGGCGCATCATCTCCTTAGCCCAGCTTTCGGGCTTTCTGTCAATCTGTATCAGCAAGCATTCTTTAAGCGAACGCGCGCCAATGCCAGCCGGGTCGAACGTTTGTAGCACGCCAAGCATCCGTTCTATTTCGGACGTTTCCACGTCCAAATTCTGATAAATGGCCAGTTCGTCGGCAATGGTGTCAAGGTCTTTGCGCAGCAGTCCGTCGTTGTCTAACGACCCGATGAGGTAAAGCAGCACCTGTTCCTCCTCCTCGTTGAGGTCTATTTCGCCCACTTGTTCTTTCAGTTTATCGTAAAACGAAGTGGTGTCGCCATAAACAATCTCCTCGTATTCGGCATTGTTATGGTTCTCCCTACTGAATGTTTCGGGCATTTCGTCGTCGCGACCGATGTTTTCCAACGCGGCATCCAGAGCCTGTTCGCGTTCTTCGCGTTCCGTCTGCTGGTCAAAATCCTCATCGCCTTGTTCGTCGTTGGCGGGTGCAGTGTCGTAGTTCTCGGTCTCGTTTGGTTCGTGTGTATCTGTTTCTAGTGCAGGATTGTCGTCCAGTTCGGCAACAACGCTCTGTTCCAGTTCGGTAAGCGGCATCTCCAAGAGTCTCACCTGCAACATCTGTTGCTGTGAGAGTCGTTGCACTTGCACTTGTTTTTGCGTTTGTGTCTGTATGAGCTTTTGTGCCATAATGCTTGTCAGTTCAATGGGTTTTCGCCGTTTTCGTCGCTGTTTTGCACTCGCGCGGGCGATGAACGTAAGGCGTGTGTCCCGTTACCTATATGCAAAGATAGAAAATAAGCTGCTAACGCACAAAGAGAGTGTGATTTTTGTTTGCTAGATTGCGTGGATTTTAGTTTTATGAGGTGGTAAGGTGGAGGGTAGAAGGGTTGACCAGTTGGCGAGTTAACTAGTTGACGAGTTAACTCGTTAATTAATCTTTTGTCCACTTTTCAGCAAGAATTTTAACACAAAGAGTGCCCTTTTTATCCACCAACTGTCCACTTGACCGCAAAAAATCGATTCTCGCAGAGGTTTGTTTTGATGCAAAAAGGGGTTAGATGGTGAATGCAGTAAAATGAATATTTATTTCATAATGCCGCCATTTGTACCAGTTTCGAGGGTGTTTACTGCTAAATTTACTGCAATATGCCGCTAAACGCAGTGCGTTTTGATGCTAAATGCAGTGCGTTTTGCCGCTAAATGCAACGCGTTTTGGTGCTAAACGCGAGGTGAAATGGTGCTAAATGCAGTCCAAAATGCTGCTAAACGCAAGGCAAAAAGCATAAAAATACGGCATAATTGTATAAACAATACCTCTCAACACCATTAAAAATATGGCTAAAAAGAACAAAATAGCCGTGAAAAAGTAGGTTTTTGGGGGTTAAAAGCGAGTTTTGGGGATCTAAAAAATACGAACTGGCACCCAAAATAGAAAGGCTAAATGGTGCAAAATGCAGGTTGTTTTCTTTAAAATGGGCAGGAAATGAAACGTGCGAGAGGGGAAAAAGGTGCTAATTGACTGCTTTGCGGCCTGAATTTTCACTAGAATGGGGTGTCGGATGGGCGGTGTTTTGTAAAATAAGTTTTAAGATTTTAAGATTTTGAGGACATGATTTTTTGAGTTGTTTAGTTTGTGCGTTCGTGAGTTTTTTGAGTGATATGGGTTTTTAAGGGCGTGCGTTTTTGAGTTATTTAGTTTGTAAGTTTACTCGTTTTTGACTGACGTGAGTTTTTAAGGGCGTGCGTTTTTGAGTTATACTCACACCGATACTGGAAAAGATAACTTTCATCATTGAACACAACAAAGAAGTGATAAGCACCTTCGTTATGCCAACAATCGTGTTGCACTTGGCGCACTACGCCCCCGCTTTCCCCGTGAAGTGGGGGTTGTGGTGCAGCCTTATTCTTTATTGTTGAACCTTATTCTCCCTCGTAACCTCATCCACCATCTTCTCGTTTTGGGTGATTGCGGTAAGCGAGTCGTTCTCAAATCGCAGTGAAGTAGTGAGTATAAACCCCTGTGTCTTAACCCTTACAGCCTCCTTATAATGAAGAACATCAACGCGTTTTTCTCCTTCCAGAAACGTGTCTTCGCTGAATGGCTTACCCATTATGCCCCTTACTTCTTTGGTGTTCATGCCAAGCCTAACCTTATCGCGTGGAAAATTCGAGGCTGTGGGCACAAAAGCGCAGGCCAAAACAAATACGCTTACGATGCAGGCGCAAAGTGTGGTGTACAACACATTACGTGTTATAGCGCGGTGGGTGGTGTGTGCTGAGGTTGGTTTCATATTGATGTATTTAATAAAAACTTGTTTTGGGGTTGTTTCTCCAAATCTGAATGTCTGCATTGTCAACACTTAAACGCCGTGCGAAGGCCTTAATCCAAGTTCTTTCTTCAAGAGAGATTAGGAACGCAAGGCTGTGTTATTGCGATGTGGCAGTAGGGCTAATCGCGCCAATTTACTTTTGAAGAAGAGGGTGGAGTGAGGTTCTTTGCTCTTCATTTCGAACACATGACTTCGTGGAAACTTTGTTCCTTTCATGTCGGAGAGGTCAACAACTGATCTTTTTATAGGCGAATAAGCCACCAACCGACCTTTGTGGGCAAAGATTAAAGTGTAATATTGGTCGGCAAGCGACAAGTTTTCTAGGCTATTAAGGTCGGAATGGCTAACCTGCAAACCTAGTTGGTGTGGGTCTTGATAAGGAAGAAGGATGTACACGCTGTCCCATTCCTCGTCTTCGTACACGTGTTCCAAGCAGAGCTTATCGCCGTGAATGGCACTTGCCACCGCACGTTCTACGTCTATTTTATTGTTGCAGCAACGGCTGAAGATAAGTGTTACCACCAACAGAAGGCACACCACAGCAACCATAATCATTGCGTTTCTTCTTCTCATCGTCATCCTTTCGTCTGTGTTTTTTTTATAATATGAAGTGATTTGGCCGTAACCATAGCGCAAATATACGAAAAAAGAGAACACCTTCAAAAAGAAAATTATGTTGTTGTGTTAGGATCTTGCCTCTCGCCACTTTAGCAAGAGGATATAATATAGTGGTCGGGACTAGTGGATGTGATGAAAAACAACAAGTTGTTATGTATATTTTTCTCTCCAAAATGGAAAACAAGCACATTAGCAGCCGCTTTGCATTTCGGGGAGAAAACTTTTTAGTAACTTTGCGGTTGATAAGACATGGGAAAGGTGAAAGAGCTTTTAAAGGTGAAAAAGTGAAAGGGTGAAAAGGTGAAAAGGTGAAAAGGCTTTTACAAGGTGAAAAAGTGAAAGGGTGAAAAGGTGAAAAGATGGCTGCGTCCATTAAACTTGTCAGCCAAAAGGCAGGTTCGACAACTTACATACTTACAACCTTATAAGCCCACTTGGCAACTCATAAACTTAACAACTCATAGCCTTACGAACTCATTCGTCAACAATTTGAATAAGAATAAATAAATAAAACAAGATGGAATATAATTTTAGGGAAATAGAAAAGAAGTGGCAAAAGCGATGGGAGGAACAGCAAACCTATCGCGTTGAAGAAGACAACAGCAAAAAGAAGTTCTATGTACTCAACATGTTCCCCTACCCTTCGGGGGCTGGGCTACACGTGGGACACCCCTTGGGTTATATTGCCTCTGACATATACGCCCGCCATAAGCGACTGGAAGGCTACAACGTGCTTAACCCTATGGGCTATGATGCCTATGGTTTGCCTGCCGAACAGTACGCCATACAGACGGGACAACACCCTGCCGTGACCACCGAAACCAATATTGCACGTTATCGCGAGCAGCTAGACCGCATCGGTTTTTCGTTCGATTGGAGTCGAGAGGTACGCACCTGCGACCCTACATATTATAAATGGACACAGTGGGCGTTTCAAAAGATGTTCGATTCGTATTACGACAACGACCAACAACGCGCTTTGCCCATCACCCAACTTGAAGAACGACTGGCCAAACAGGGCACAGCAGGGCCGAATGTTGCTTGTAGCGAAGAGTTGAACATCAAGGCCGAGCAGTGGAATGCTATGGACGAGCACGCCCGACAGGCCACGTTGATGAACTATCGCATTGCTTATCTGGGCGAAACGATGGTGAACTGGTGTGCCGAACTGGGCACGGTGCTGGCTAACGACGAGGTGGTAGACGGCGTTAGTGTGCGTGGTGGCTACCCCGTTGTGCAAAAAAAGATGCGCCAATGGTGCCTTCGCGTTAGCGCGTATGCGCAGCGTTTGCTGGAAGGACTGGACAAAGTGGACTGGACCGACTCGCTGAAAGAAACGCAACGCAACTGGATTGGTCGCTCGGAAGGGGCCGAAGTGGAGTTTGCCGTGAAAGATAGCAACGAGCGTTTCACCATCTTTACCACTCGCGCCGACACCATCTTCGGCGTTACTTTCATGGTGCTGGCTCCCGAAAGCGAATTGGTAGACCGCCTTACCACGCCCGAACAACGTGCCGAAGTGCAGGCTTACGTTGAGGCAACGAAGAAAAGAACCGAACGCGAACGCATTGCCGACCGCAAGGTTAGCGGCGTTTTCACAGGCGCTTACGCCATAAACCCACTCACAGGTGGGGCCGTTCCCATCTGGGTAAGCGATTATGTGCTGGCCGGTTACGGCACGGGAGCCATCATGGCCGTACCTGCACACGACAGTCGCGACTATGCTTTTGCTCGCCATTTCTCGCTGCCCATCGTGCCGCTTATCGAAGGGGCGGACATTTCGGAGCAGAGTTTCGATGCCAAAGAGGGCATCGTGATTAACTCGCCCGCCACAAACAACGCCGCCAACGATGGCCAAGCGCAGGGTTTGGTGCTGAACGGACTGACCGTTACGGAGGCTATCGCCAAGACCAAAGAATATGTTTCGCGCCACAACTTGGGTCGCATCAAGGTGAATTATCGCCTTCGCGATGCCACGTTCTCGCGCCAACGCTATTGGGGAGAGCCGTTCCCCGTGTATTATAAGGGCGACATGCCCTACATGATTCCACAAGAATGCCTGCCGCTTGAATTGCCCGAAGTGGACAATTATCAACCTACGGCAACGGGCGAACCGCCATTGGGCAACGCCAAAGCATGGGCGTGGGACGAGAAAGCACGCCAAGTGGTAGACAAGAGCCTGGTGGATGGGGTGCAGGTGTTCCCCTTAGAGCTGAACACCATGCCTGGTTTCGCTGGTTCGTCGGCCTATTTCTTGCGCTATATGGACCCTCACAACAACGATGCACTGGTGAGTAAGGAGGCCGTTAGCTACTGGCAGAACGTAGATCTCTATGTGGGCGGAACGGAACACGCCACAGGACACCTTATATATAGTAGGTTCTGGAACAAGTTTCTCTTCGATTTGGGCGTGGCCGCAAACGAAGAACCGTTCCAAAAGTTGGTTAACCAAGGTATGATTCAAGGCCGAAGTAACTTCGTTTATCGTGTGCAAAGAACCGAAGGCGAGGGTGATAAGGCACCGCTCTTCGTGTCGTTGGGACTGAAAGACCAATACGAGGTTACGCCCATACACGTGGATGTGAACATCGTTCATGGCGACGTGCTGGACATTGAGGCCTTCCGCGCATGGCGACCCGAATATAAGGATGCCGAGTTTGTGCTTGAAAACGACAAGTATGTGTGCGGTTGGGCCGTCGAAAAGATGTCGAAGAGTATGTACAACGTGGTAAATCCCGACCTCATCGTTGAGAACTACGGGGCCGATACGTTGCGCCTTTACGAGATGTTCCTTGGTCCGGTGGAGCAAAGTAAGCCGTGGGACACCAACGGAATTGATGGTTGTCACCGCTTTTTGAAGAAGTTTTGGGGGCTGTTCTACAACCTGCGCACGGATGAATTTATGCCAAACGATGCCGAGGCAACACCCGAACAGCTTAAATCGGTTCACAAATTGCTGAAGAAAGTGTCGGCCGACATCCCCGCCTTCTCGTATAACACGGCCGTGGCAGCCTTTATGATATGCGTAAACGAATTGTCGCAAGCCCATTGCACCAATAAAGCGCTGCTCTCGAAGTTGGTGGTTGCCCTCGCACCTTTCGCTCCGCACATCGCCGAAGAGCTGTGGGCGGCTCTGGGTAACGAGCAATCGGTGTGCGATGCGCAGTGGCCAGCCTACGAAGAGAAGTATCTTGAAGAGAGCGAAGTGCAATTGGCCATCGCCTTTAACGGCAAGGCACGTTTCCAAAAGGCCTTCGCCGCCAACGCCACCAATGCCGAAATAGAACAAGCGGCCATGAATGACGAACGCTCGGCTAAGTTCCTTGAAGGCAAACAGGTGGTGAAGGTGATTGTTGTGCCGAAGAAAATCGTTAACATCGTGGTGAAAGGATGATGTTTAAGTTGGTGAGTTTTTGAGTTTATAAGTTTTTGAGTTAATTAGTTTTGAGACTATAAACTCATAAACTCAAATCCTCATAAACTACCCAACTCCCCAACTTATAAACTAAAAAATCATAACCTCCCCGACTCAAGAAACTCAAAAACTCATAACCTCCCCAACTCAAAAACTCAGAAACTAAAACCCTCATAAACTCAAATACGATATGACAATCGACCATAAAATGCTCCTTAGCGAGATTAAAGATTATGTGTTTATCACCCTTGGCCTCTGCCTATACACTTTTGGCTTGGTGGTGTTTATCATACCCTACAAGATTGTAACGGGCGGTGTTATGGGCGCGTCGCTCGTTATTAACTACGCCACGGGCTTTAATATAGAGTACACTTACGCCATCATCAACATCTCGCTCTTGGTTTTGGCACTGAAAGTGCTGGGCTGGCGCTTCCTGTTAAAGACTATCTATGCCACGGCAGCCTTGTATTTCTTGCTGGAATATGCGCAAGAGCTGATGCCAAAGATTGAGGGAACTAACGACTTTGTGCAGATACTTGGCCCAGGAAACAACTTTATGTCGTTGCTCATTGGTTGTACGTTAACGGGTTCGTCGCTGGCTATCGTGTTCCTTAATAATGGTAGTACGGGTGGAACCGACATCATTGCCGCCGTAGTAAACAAGTTTTTCAACCTGTCGTTGGGTCAGGTGTTGTTCCTTGTAGACATCTTTATCATTGGCAGCTGTTTCTTTTTTCCGCAGTTCGGAACGTATTACGAACGGGCGCGGATGACTGTCTTCGGACTATGTACGATGATTGTGGAGAACTTTATGCTCGACTATGTGATGAACGCGCGGCGCGAATCGGTGCAGTTCCTTATCTTTTCGCGCAAGTATCAAGAGATTGCCAACGCCATAGCTTTGCATACCGACCACGGCGTTACCATTCTTGATGGACACGGATGGTACACGGGTAAGGAAATGAAAGTGCTTTGCGTGCTGGCTAAGAAGAACGAAAGCCAAATGATTTTCCGACTGATTAAGTTGATAGACCCCAACGCCTTTGTTAGTCAGAGTGCCGTTATCGGCGTGTATGGCGAAGGGTTCGACACGATTAAGGTTAAGGCCAAGGAGATGCCAAAGCCGCCTAAAAGAGTGAGCGAAGGGGAAAAGAATTAGGCAAAAAAGCAAGCAAAAACAGCTTGCTAAGGTCTAGAAACGATGGTTTGCCCAGCCTTTCTGTTTTACAAGAAAGGCTGGGCAAATGCGTATTGCTAAGTGCCTAAGCACTCGCGTTGTGCCCAAAGGGCGATGGTTTTCATCCTAAAATAATCTTCGGACATAAACATAAAACCCTTAAAGGCATTGTCTGTGCCCCACGAGTTTTTCATAATGAAGTAGCGTTTGCCTTGCGCATCGCGCGCCAAGCCCACGATGGCCATGCAATGGTCGTCGGTTGTGCGAAACGTTTCGAACTCGCGCTGCCGCATTTGCTGTGTAGGGGCGGTGCTATGTTCGGGAATACGGGCAATGGCTTGGGCGAAATTGAACCCAGGTTCGGACGTGTCGCCTTCCCAACAAAGGGGATGACCGGCGCGTAACGACCGCTCTGTAAGGCTTACTAAACTGTCGATGGGCAAGTTTAACAAGCAATCGCGGTTAACATTATCCGGAACTTCGAGGGCGAATGCCGTGTTAAAGGGGTGGTGGGTAAAGCTGGTAAGGCCCACATACTCGTCGTGTCGGCACACACTTCGCCCAAATTCGCCCAGCGTATATTCGGCTCCCAGCATGAATTGCGCCCTTGGCAGCGCGCCAATTGATTGGTCGGCCAGGTTGTCGTAACGTTGTACTAGCCTTACAAGGCCTTCTTGCTGCGCTACGGCCAGCTTGCAAAGGTTGGCTGCTTTCTTTGGGAACGCGCTGAACACGCTGTAATCTTCCACATAATATGTATCGTATGCCAGCAAGCCTTGGTCGGCAATGGCCGAAAGCGTGTTCGAGGCCATACCCCGTAAATGTATCGGGCGCTTTCCTTTTGCAAGGTACGCGTCTTGTATGCGTTGGCGCAAAGCCATGCGCGCAACGTATGCCGTAGAGAGGTTTACCGAGTCGCCACGCATCAGGTGTTCGGTTTCAATTGTGGCTAACATGGCGAATATCCAGCACAGTTGACTTTGTCCTTGGTCCTTTACGGGCGTGGTTTTCAGCAATATTTCTATCTTAGGCAGCCTCGTGGTAGCCCTTGGCTCGCTTTTCGAGGTGCACGAGCATAGCGTGGCCAACGCCACTAGTATGAGAATAATTCTGTTCATGATGGGCAAAGATACCATTTTTTCGTAACTTTGCAAAAGCAAAGGATAATAAATGGATAATAACAAGATAAGAGAATTTGAAATAATGGCGCCGGTAGGCTCGCGAGAGAGCCTCGTTGCAGCGATACAAGCTGGTGCCGACTCTGTGTATTTCGGTATCGGGCAGTTGAACATGCGCTCGCATTCGGCCAATCAGTTCACGATAGACGACCTTCGCGACATTGCTGCTACTTGTCGCGAACATGGCATGAAGAGTTATTTAACGGTTAATACCGTTATCTATGGCGACGACCTTGGTACGATGCACACCATCGTAGACGCAGCCAAAGAAGCGCAAGTGTCTGCCGTTATCGCTAGCGACGTGGCCGTAATGATGTATTGTAGGCAAGTGGGCGTTGAGGTTCACCTTTCCACGCAACTGAACATATCCAACATCGACGCGTTGAAGTTTTACGCCCAATTTGCAGATGTGGTTGTGTTGGCGCGCGAGCTGAACATGGAACAGGTGGCCGAAATATACAAGCAGATTAACGAACAACGCGTGCTGGGTCCTAATGGCGAGCCCGTTCGTATCGAGATGTTTTGCCACGGCGCGCTGTGTATGGCCGTCAGTGGGAAGTGTTATTTAAGCTTGCACGATGCCAATAGGTCGGCCAACCGCGGCCAATGTGTGCAACTTTGTCGCCGTTCGTACACCGTTACCGACAAGGAAACGGGCACGCAGCTAGACATCGACAACGAATACATCATGAGTCCGAAAGACTTAAAGACCGTTCGCTTTATCGATCAGATGATGAATGCGGGCGTGCGCGTGTTCAAAATCGAGGGTAGGGCACGCGGTCCAGAGTATGTTTACACCGTGGTGAGGTGCTATAAGGAGGCTATCGCCAGCGTTCTCGACGGCTCGTTCACCGAAGAAAAGAAAGACGAGTGGGACGAACGACTGAGCACTGTGTTTAATCGTGGCTTCTGGGATGGATATTATCAAGGCCAGACAATGGGCGAATGGACTAAACACTACGGAAACAAAGCTACCGAAAAGAAGGTGCTTGTGGGTAAAGTTGTTAAGCATTTCTCTAAGTTGGGCGTAGCCGAAATTTCTGTTGAGGCCAGCGAAATACAACTTAACGACCATCTTCTGATAACGGGTCTAACAACGGGCGTGATGTTCTTCGATGCCAAAGAAATACGCTACGAGTTGGAACCAGTGCAAACAGCACAAAAAGGTACGCGCGTATCAATACCCGTTCCCGACAAGGTAAGACCAAACGATAAACTGTTTAAACTGGTAAAGAACGAGGTAAATAAATAGATAAGTTCACGAGTTGACGGGTTAACGGGTTGACAAGCCGACAAGTTGGCGAGTTAACAAGTTAACTTGTTGGCGGATAGACAAGGAAGTCTGCCTTGCAGGCATTGAGCATTGTTGCTCGTTTTGTACCAACCCATCAACTTATAAACCCCAAAACCCATAAACTCCCCAACTCAAAACCTCACCAGTTCACCAACTTATAAACTCATAAACACCCCCTAACACATGTCAACATCAACCATAGATGCACTTCAAGAAGAAGTGATTGAAGAGTTTTCGGCATTCGACGACTGGATGGATAAGTACCAAATGCTCATCGATTTGGGCAACACGCTACCGCCACTCGATGACAAGTATAAAGTAGAAAGCAACCTTATCGAAGGCTGTCAAAGTCGTGTTTGGCTACAATGCGACCTTGTTGACGGCCGTTTAGTGTTCACTGCCGATAGCGATGCGCTTATTACCAAGGGCATTATCGCCCTACTTATCAGGGTGATAAGCAACCACACGCCCGACGAGATAGCACATGCCGACCTGCATTTCATTGATGCCATCGGCCTAAAAGACCACCTTTCGCCCACCCGTTCCAACGGTTTGCTCTCGATGGTGAAACAAATCAAGGCCTACGCCTTGGGCTATGCCGCAAAGCTATAAGGCGAAAGCATTCATTTTTTCGGTTAAATTAAGGCAAACCTGCCTTTGTACAACAATAAAGAACTTTCATTGGGGTTTGCAAACAGCTTGTAGTGGTCTGTGTTTGGGCAAAGTTTCATTTGCTTGTAAGCAGGTCACTACAAGCTGTTTATTAGCCCAAAACATAGTCATGTACATTTAATCTTTGCTCGTTCTAGCAAAAAGGAATGTTTTTTAGAAGTTCATTTGCCAACAAGTTGCCTGCAATCTATCTGTACAATGCCGTTTATAGTGGGCTACAAGCACCTTGTAGCATCAGCACAAGCACCTTTATAGTGTTGCTACAAGCCGCTTGTACCGATGCACTTACGCTGCATGCGGCTGTTCGTTGCCCGATGGTTATGCCTACAAAGCTTATCCTTTCTTACACCATAACCATTGCCAACGCCCTTGTTTTAAGCCTCAACCCTGCGTGTACCCATGCGGGCCTCAACCACATTCACCACATAGTCGGCCAGCTTTTCGCATTCGTTAATGATGTCCATATACATCGTTCCCACATTATATGTGTACTCGTGGTTGTTGATGTCGTTAATGTTTTGGTTACGAAGTTGTTTGCGATAGTTGTTAATCTCGGTTTCGATGTTAAACGAACGGGTTGTGTCCAAGTACTCCTTACGTCCGCGAATGATGATGTTCATCTGCGAAAGGCTATCGTCGGTAAGCTCGAACATCTGGTGGATGCGCTCGTATTGCTTTTCGGTAAAGTCCTCCTTCGAGTTCACCAGTCGGCTAATCGTTCGCGCAAGGTTATAGCAACTGTCGCCGATGCTTTCCAATTCGGTAATCTCGCGCATCATGTCGCGTATTTTTCCCTTCGTGTCGTCGCTCAGGTGTGCATCGCTCACCGCACTCAGATACTTGGCAATCTCTTGCTCCATGTTGTCGGATATGTTCTCATACTTTTCTATGCGCGAGTAAAGCTTGGCGAAATTCGAGTCATCGCGTGTGCCGAGCAACTCGCGCACCATGCCGAACATGCGTTGCATACGTTCTGCAAAGCTGCTAATCTCCTTATGCGCTTCTAGCACCGACAGCTCGGGCGTCTTCATAATGCCCGCCTGAATGAAACGAAGGCGGAACTCCTCTTCCTCGTCTTTCTTGCTCGGCTTGATGATTATGCACACCAATTTCTCTATCTGCGGTATGAACCAGATAAGTATGCCCGTGTTAAATAGGTTGAAACAGGTGTGGAAAGCCGCCAGCACAATAGGCAATTTAACGGCTAGTTCGGCTTGCGTAAGTTTCGGTCCTTCGGGGTTATAGCCCACAATGTCGCAAATCATGTTCACAAACGGATAGAAAACGATGAGCACCCACACCACACCAATGACGTTAAACACCAAGTGTGCCATTGCTGTTCGGCGTGCTTGCGTGTTGGCGCCCAAGGCAGCGAGGTTGGCTGTTGCAGTAGTTCCGATGTTTTCGCCCATCACCAAGGCGATACCCAAGTGGATGGGCAGCACGCCCGTTGAACACAAAAGGATGGTGATGGCCATCACTGCGGCCGACGATTGAACGATGGTTGTGATAACCGTACCTATCAACAAGAATATCAATATCGTGAAATAGCTGTTCACGTCGAACGAGCTGAAGAAGTCGATAACGCCCTGGTTGTGCTGTAAGTCTAGCTGCTTACCCGTGTCGCTCAGCAGCACAAGACTGAAGAAGAGGAACGATATGCCAAAAAGAAAATCGCCTTTGTAGCGGTGTTTGCGCGAGTAGATAAGCGCAATTCCTACTAGAAAGGCGGGAAAAACAAAGTCGGTAAGGTCTATCGAGTAGCCTAGCGACATAATCCAGGCTGTAAGTGTGGTGCCAATATTGGCGCCCATGATTACCGATATGGCCTGAGCCAAGGTTAGTAAGCCTGCATTAACAAACGAAACGGTCATCACGGTGGTGGCCGACGACGATTGAACGGCACAAGTAATGAACGCTCCCGTGAGCATTCCCGTAAAGCGGTTGGTGGTCATCGCTGCAAGCACGTGCCGCAATTGCGGACCAGCCATCTTCTGCAACGCCTCGCTCATAATCTTCATGCCATAGATGAGCAAGGCCAACGATCCTGCAATCTTAAAACCAAAAACCAGATAATTGCTTGTATCCATAAATTAACTTTATTGTGGTGCCTTATTGTTGTGACTTTGAAATATATTCTTTAACTTTACACTCGCTAAATTCTTAATGTCGCTAAACATGAAACGATCCATACAAATACGATGCAAAAATAATAAAAAAACCGCAAAGGTAGAAATCGGTAGCACACTTTATGATGTTTTTCACGAATTAAAACTCGATATGCCTTACGGCCCAATTAACGCCAAGGTGAACAACAAGATTGAGGGCATGCACTATCGCCTGTATCATAACAAGGATGTGGAGTTTCTCGATTTGCATTCGCCCTCGGCTTTGCGGGCCTACACACGCACGCTTTTCTTCGTGTTGTGCAAGGCCGTCCACGACCTTTATCTGCACAGCAACGTGGTGATAGACATCCCCGTGAGCAACGGATATTATGTAGATCTCGACATTCAACGCCCCGTAACGCCGCAAGATGCCGACGATATTCGCTGCCGCATGCAAGAGATTATCGACGCGCGCTTGCCCATATCGCGACACGAAACAACAACCGATGCCGCCATCGCCATGTTTAAAAAGGTGGGCGACGAGTCGAAAGTGCGCCTGCTCGAAACCGTGGGAACACTCTACACCACCTATTACGAGCTAGACCACTACGTGGATTACTATTATGGTTCGCTACTCACCAACACACGCGAGCTGCGCCTTTTCGGGCTTGAACCCTATTACGATGGTCTTTTGCTGCGCGTGCCCTCCATACAAAACCCCGCACAGCTGGGCGAGCTGGTGCGCCAAGACAAAATGTTCGAGATATTTAAGGAGCACCACCGTTGGCAACAGATATTAGGCATACGAACCGTGGGCGATTTCAACAAGGCGGTGGCCAATGGGTTCAGTGCCGACCTCGTGCACGTGTCTGAGGCTTTGCAAGAAAAGAAGATTGCCCGCATTGCCGACGAGATTGCCGCGCGGCCCGAAGTGCGTATGGTGCTATTGGCTGGTCCGTCGTCGTCGGGAAAGACCACAACCTGCAAACGTCTCTCGGTGCAACTGCTGGCAAATGGCATACGGCCCGTGCAAATTTCGTTAGACGACTACTTCGTCAATCGCGAACATACGCCCAAAGATGCCAATGGGGAATACGATTACGAGAGCCTTTACGCGTTAAACATACCGCTGCTTAACGAACACCTGGCTGCGTTGTTCCGCGGAGAAGAAGTTCAGATGCCCAAATACAACTTCGTTGAAGGGAGGAGCGAGCCAACAGGCAAACGGCTGCATCTGCCCAAAGACAGTATCTTGGTGGTTGAAGGCATTCATGCCCTTAATCCCGAACTAACGGCCCTCATCCCAGCCGAACAGAAGTATAAGGTGTATGCCTCGGCACTAACAACCATCTTGCTAGACAACCACAACTACATCCCCACCACCGACAATCGCCTACTTCGCCGTATCGTTCGCGACCATAAGTATCGCGGTGTGTCGGCGGCCGAAACCATTAAGCGTTGGCCCAGCGTACGTGCCGGCGAAACAAAGTGGATATTCCCCTATCAAGAAGAGGCCGATGCCGTGTTTAATACGGCCATGCTTTTCGAGTTGGCCATCATCAAAACGCAGGCCGAACCCTTGCTCGAACAAGTTCCAGAGAACAGCGACGAGTATTCCGAGGCCTATCGTCTGCGCAAGTTCCTTCGCTATTTCGCGCCCATGCCTTTCCATCAGCTGCCGCCAACGTCGCTGTTACGCGAGTTCTTGGGCGGTAGCTCGTTCAGTTATTGATAGATAAGTTGATGAGTTGATGAGTTTATAAGTTTGTGAGTTGATGAGTTGATGAGTTTGTGAGTTGATGGGTTGAGCAGTTGGCCGGTTCATGAGTTTGTGGGTTAGCGGGCTGGCAAGTCCACTCGTTGTCCCGGACACCTTATTATATGTACGGCAATTACCCACTAGATGCCGAATCCCGCTTACTAATTGCGGTGCATCTAGTGGGTAATTGCTAGGTTAGTGTCAAGAGATTGAGCAAGTAAAGGCTACAACTTGTCTTTTCCCTGTTGGTTTTTATCCTTAGTGTTGTTCCTAGCCAAGGGCAATGCGGTGCCTTTAAGCCAGCTCACAAAGGCCTCTCGCCATTGCCTACTTTCCTTCGAACCCTTTACATCGCTTGCGCCAAAGCCGTGACCACCCGTGGCATAACGCACGAATTGGTGGGGAATGCCTTTTGAAGTGAGGGCAGAGTCGAGTAGCTGACTGTTGCCTGGATGCACAATGGGGTCGTCATCGCAGTGCACAAGGAACACTGGCGGACAGTCGAAAGGTATTTTTCGCTCCACCGAGAGCGAGTCTTTCAGCCTATTGTTGGTCTTTTTCCATTCGCCCAAGATACCCTTTCGCGAACGGCGATGCACATAACGCTCGTCGGCAAGCGTAACAACGGGGTAGAGTGCAGCCACAAAGTCGGGGCGAACACTCACCTTTGGCTTGATGCCTAGCGGTGCAAGATAGTTTGTTGCGGCAAATGCAGCCGAGGCCACTGCAAGATGTCCGCCTGCCGAAAAGCCCATAACGCCCACCTCCGTGGGACTGATGCCCCATGCCGATGCCCCTTCGCGCACCAGTTGTACGCTGCGTTGCACATCGCGTAGCATGTCGGGCTGCCGTCGTCCGCGAATAAGCAAGCGGTAATGGGTGACAAAAGCCAGCACGCCTGCCACGCGATAGCGGAGCACAAAGGCTGCAATGCCCTGACTGTTGAGCCATCGCGCCACACCGTCGCCCTCGGTTCGGGTGTCTAGCCAGTGGTAACTGCCGCCAGGACAAACGATAACGGCAGGGCAATCGCACCCTGCACCTTGCGGAATATAAGGCGTAAGGGTTACGCTGGCGGCGCGTTCGGGCGTGCCTTGCCATATTTTTAAAGGCTTATGCTGTTGGGCATGGCCTAGATATGCCATCAAAGCCAGCAGCATGATAAGTACTTTTCTCATGTTCATCTTTAACATTGTTGGTTGCGCTGTCTTAAATGTTTTGCAGCTTTTCTATTATCTTGTTCCTACCCACTAGTGCCTCTGCCGTGGTGATGGCCGACAGCGGAACGCCACAAATGCCGTGCAAACCTACGCATTGCCCCGTAAGCAAAAGGTTACTTACCTTCGTAGCCACAGGCACTTGCGTGGCTAAGGGGTTGTGGCAGTCTTTGGCAAAGCCGTATATGGCCCCCATAGGGGCGTGGTAATAGTCGCGCACGGTTAGTGGCGAGGCACTCCACAGGCTCTTAACGCATTGCCCAAAGCCGGGCCGTACCTCCTCCATGCGTTGCAAGATGCGCTGTTGGTGCCACGTTTTCCACGCTGCGTACTCCTTTCCGCGCCTACCCGTAAGCGTATCTTGCCATTGCTCCACCACCGAGAAAGGCATTACGCAATTAATGATGAGGTGCGTAGCCCATTCCGTCTGTTCTGCCGAGGGTGGCGTCATGTACATCATTCCGTAGGGCCACTGCTCGCGATCGTAATTGCCCAAGTGCCACACGTGGTGGTAATCGTGCTGGTAATAGCAAGTGTGGTTGATGTAAGGAAAGGTCTGCGGTTTCAGTTCAACAAACAGGCTGAATATCGAATAGGTGTTGTCGATGGCGTTCAGGCGTTTGGTGTAAGCAGGCGTAAACGCCCCCTTGTCTACGATGCGCAGCGTTTCGGCCATGTGTGTGGCCGCTATATAATAAGGAGCGGTAAAGGTTCGCCCGTCTTTGGTTTGCACTGCGGTTGCCGTTCGGTTGTCTACGGCAATGCGAACCGCCTCGGCATCGGCCACCACTTGTCCCCCCGCATCTTCTATTACCTCGGTTAAAGCCGTGGCCAACTGCTGCGAACCGCCCACAAAGCGGTCGGTACCCTCGATATATAGCACGCTGATAAGGGCGTGAACGTAGGCAGGCGTTTTGCCCGAAACACCTCCATACATGGGGTTCATATAGGCCAACACGTCGCAAAGCCGCTCGTCGTCGATGTAATGGGCGATAAACTTGTCGGCCGACCACAGGAAACGCTCGCTAAGTTGCGGAATGCTGTCGCCCGTGGGGCGCAGATTGAAGAGGTCTATCTCGTTGGCCAGCTGGTAAAGGGCCGCCACATAGCGTTGCAACTGCGTGCGCTGATGTGGAAAATGCTTGGCGAAACTCTCCACAAAACCTTCTTTTCCCTCGGCCACACGATAAGTGGTGTTGGTGGCGGCATAGTAAATCTCGTCCATGCAAAGCTTGTCTACGGGTTGTAGGCGAAGTTTTTGCACGATGCCTAGGTGCTTGCAAATGCGATGGAGCGTTTGTCCTGGGCGAAATCCACCCAGTATGTGCATGCCCGTATCGAAGTGTATGCCGTGGCGGGAGAAGTTTTGCAGCCCTCCACCCACGATATGGTTCTTCTCCAACACCGTTACTTGCCAGCCTTCTTTGGCCAAAAGCGCACCGGTGGTGAGGCCGCCTAGTCCGCCGCCTATGATGATAATGTGATTGTTGTTCATAATTTTAGTTTCTCTCCCAGCACTTCGCCGCAAGTTAGCAGCGTACCAACCAGCGTGCCCAACATGCCATGCGAGTTTACGTTTTGACCTGCAAAGAACAGGTTGGGTATGCGTGTGCGACTTGGAACGTGGCAAGCCGAACCCAGCCTAACATCTTTGGCCACACCATACATGCTGCCTTGCAGGGTAGAAGTATATTGTTCGTAGGTCAGGGGCGTGGAAGTGAAGTAGCAGTCTATGGCTTGCCGCAAGCCTGGCGCATGCCTTTCAACGGCGTCGATAAGCCTTTCAGCCCTGTCGCGTTTAAAGTCTTCGTACGCCTCGCCGCGGTGCATGATGCGCGTGTTTGCCCATTGTTTCACTTCTTCGTAACGCATGTAGCTCATTATCTCGCCGCAAGTGGCCCACTGTTGGTGTGTATTGGGCTGTGCATCGGCTGCAAGCGCATCGCTAAGATGCACATAAAGAAAACCGCAAGGCCAGTTGTCGGCCGTGTATTGTTCGCATTGCCAAGGCGTGTCGGCGGCATAGCCATACAAGTTGTGGTTGCGATAGGGCACCGTTTGCGGCTTAAACTTGATGTAAACGGTAAATACGCCCTTGGTGTTGGGCAGGTTCAGCATGCGCTGACGAAAGGCGGGACGGATAAGGTTGGTATCGTTCAGCATGTGCATCACCAGCGTTGGGTGTATGGCGGCTATCACAAGGTCGGCCTCAAAGTGTTCGCCGTCGGCCGTTGTTACGCCCGTTGCCTTGCTGTTGTTGCAGGTTATGTGTTCAACGCGTTTGCGCGTGAGCACCCTTCCGCCCCTTCGTGCGATGCCTTCGATAAGTCGTTTGGCAATGATGTCGCTTCCACCAGCTAGGCGAAACGCGCTTTGGTTGTAGAAATTGGTGATGAACGCGTGGGTTGAGAAAGGCGTTTGTCCGCGTTCGCCTGCATAGAGCGGCAAATTTCCTACCAACACGTTGCGCAAAAGGGCATCGCTGGTAAATCCATTTATCACCTCGTCTACGGCGCGCATTTGGTATTCGGTCTTCAAGTGCATTTGTTCGGGCGTTGGTTGATGCCCGTTTATGGGCGACGCCTGCGCCAAACGTTCCACCAATTTGAGGTAGCGGTGCAGCCCATCTCGCTCTTTGGGGAAGTGCGCGGCAAGCGTTTCTACAAAAGCCTCGCGCCCATTGGCAAAGGCAAACCTACCTTGCGGCATCGAAATGACGTCGTAACCCGTTGTGTCTAGTCGGCTAAGCGGCAGGTTTTCTAATTCCAGATAGCGCAAAAGGGGGTACAACGTCTGCCCCTCTTCCGCACTTCCGATGAAGTGCATGCCCGTTTCGAACTTCGCGCCTTTGCGCACGAAACTCTGCAAACAGCCGCCCGCTTGCGTTTCTTGTTCAAGTACGGTTACTTCATAGCCGTTTCGTGCGAGGATGTGTCCGCACGACAGGCCGCCAAGTCCGCTACCAATGACGATACATTTTTTCATTTATTGTTGGTGATTGGGCATCTTCTGATGCCAGGCTTTCTAGGCTTACTTATTCTCAAAAAGGCACTGCGCCACCTGCTGCGCCACGTTCTTGTTTTCAAATCTTTGCACATACGCCATGCTCTTGCTGATGGATTCGTCGCGCCCTGCTTGCCCTTTCAGCCTTGCATTGATGGCTTGTGCCATGCCCTTATGGTCGTTTGGGGCAACATATAGGCTATGTGGGCCGCCCGCCTCTTCAAGGCACGACCCCGTACACGCCACAACGGGCAGTGCGCTTTGTATGGCCTCGATGATGGGAATGCCAAAGCCTTCGTAGCGCGAGGGATAGGCAAACACTTCGGCCTGTTGGTAGATGGCCGGCAAGTCGTCGTTGGGAACATTGTGCAAGAAATGCACGCGCGCCGACAAACCATTGTGCGCCGCCCACGATTTCACCTTATTAATATAAGGCGTGGGCCGCCCTAGCACCACCAAATGCACTTCCCTGTCCACGTTCTTCATGGCCTTGACCGCAAGCAGCACGTTTTTTCGCGCCTCGATGGTGCCCACGTTCAACACAAAACGTTGGGGCAGTGCATAGCGTTGGCGCACTTCGTGCAGCTTTTCGGGCGTTGCCCGTTGGCGAAAACGCGTGTCGCAACTTTGATAAATCACGCTGATGCGCTCTTCGGGATAGTGGCCATACTTCATGATGTCGCGCTTGGTGCATTGGCTAATGGCGATAATGCGGTTGGCCTCTTTCAGCGTTTGGTGGAACTTCCAACGGTAAATCAGCGCGTCCCACCAATGGTAGAACTCGGGATGGCGCATAAAAATAAGGTCGTGAATGGTTACAACGGTGTCAATGCCTGCGCGTTTAACGCCTTTGGGCAGTTCACCCGACAAACCATGAAACACCTGTACGCCATCGCGCAACAGGTCTTTCACCATGCCGCCACTTCTCCACGCTGCCTTTTTCAGCGCGTTTTTCGCGTTCTTGGGATACACCATGCGCAGGTTTGGCGCACTTTTCACCTGTCGGGCCAAGTCTTCTCGGCCCGCATCGGGTGCATAAAGCAGCAGTTGTGCGTTGGGATAGAGGGCAGCAAGGTCGTTAACTAGGTTTCTTCCATACGCTCCCAAGCCTGTTCCGTTACGCACTATGCGTTTGGCATCAAAGCCCACGATAATGTTCTTGTCTTCGTTCATCAGGCACAAACTTACACAAAAAATGCGTAAATCAAGGCAAAAACTGAAAATAAGATGTGTTGTTGGCATATATTTAAGCAGAAAATACTTATTTTTGTACTTGCACATAAACCGTAAAAGAAATGAAACGCTTTTGTATGGCCATACTCCTTGTGTTGTTTTTTTCCGCCTACTCGTGGGCGCAAAAGGACGGTCAGCTCCGTGTAAACCCCGAAGAGAAGGAGGTAGACATGGATAATCCCACCTTTGTGCCGATGGTAAAGGTGGGTAGGGTGCTGGATAAGGGCGACAGCATACAATATGTGGAGCTGAACAAGATATATGTTTACCCGCCGCTGACGTTTGAAAACGAACGCCAACGAATGGAGTACAACCGCCTTGTGTATAACGTAAAAAAAGTGCTGCCCATTGCCAAAGAGGTGAACAAGATTATTATCGAGACCTACGAATACTTGCAAACGCTGCCCGATAAGAAGTCGCGCGACGAACATATGAAACGTGTTGAGGCCGACATCAAACGCGAATACACGCCACGAATGAAGAAACTAACCTACGCGCAGGGCAAGTTGCTCATCAAATTGGTGTATCGCGAAACCAGCTCGTCTTCGTATCAGCTCATCCAAGCCTTTCTTGGACCCATCCGCGCAGGCTTTTATCAGGCCTTCGCCTGGTTTTTCGGGGCTAGTCTTAAAAAGGAATATCAGCCTAATGGCGTGGATAGACTAACCGAAAGGGTGGTGTTGCAGGTGGAGGCAGGGCAGTTGTAGGAGCTGGGAGTGTTTGGTTAATCAGACTGGTCAGACTGGTCAGACTGGTTCGACTGGTCAGACAGATCTGACAAGTCCGACTGGTCCGACAAGTCCGACTGGTCCGACAGCCCCTACCCCGCCTTATCCCCTTTTTTAGGTATTGTTTTCCTTACAAATAATGCCTATCTTTGCAAAGCATTGCTGTACATCGGCATCAACAAACCTTTAAATGCGAATGTTCAAAATATGTTTTGCAATGCTCTTGTTTGTCGTGGGTGCGGCCACAACGCTCAAAGCGCAGGGCGTTTTGCTGAACGGCACCATCAAAAGCAAAGGCGATGGGCGGCCAATAGAGTATGCCACCGTTACGCTAAAAGAGTGCGAGCTGTGGGCTATCACCGACAATAAGGGGCGTTTCGCCATTAAAAACGTGCCTATGGGCAACGTAACGCTCACCGTGCGTTGCCTAGGCTTTGCCACGTTTACCACGAAGGTGAACGTAAGGGCAGGCATGCCACATCTCGACATCGGCCTAAACGACGACAACCTGAAACTGAACGAGGTGGAAGTGGTGGCCAAACGCAAGGGCGATGCCACAACAACAAGCTACACCATCGACCGCTTGGCACTTGATAACCGACAAGCTTTGAACCTTGGCGACATCATGAGCCTTCTTCCTGGCGGCAAAACATGGAACAGTTCGTTGCTGCGCGATACGCGTATCGCCCTTCGCAGCAGCAGCGGAGAGATGGGTAACGCCTCGTTTGGTACGGCCATCGAGGTGGATGGCGTGCGACTGGACAACAACGCCACGCCAGGCGAAACACTCGGAGCAGGTACGCGCACCGTCAGCACAGCCAACATCGAGAGCGTTGAGGTGGTTACGGGTGTGCCGTCGGTGGAGTATGGCGACCTAAGCAACGGCATTGTGAAGGTGAACACCCGCAGCGGAAAGTCGCCTTTCATCGTGGAATCCAAGCTAAACCAAAACACCCGCCAGCTGGCACTAAGCAAAGGCGTTGACCTTGGCGGCAAAATGGGGCTCTTTAACTTCTCAATGGAACATGCGCGCACGTTCGGCGACATCACATCGCCCTTCACCGCCTACCAACGCAACGTGCTTTCGGCCCATTACATGAACGTGCTGATGCGCCAAAGCATGCCCCTAACGCTGAAACTTGGACTTACGGGCAACGTGGGCGGATATAATTCGAAGGCCGATCCCGATGGCGAACTAGACAGTTATAAGAAAGAACGCGACAACAGATTTACCGCAAACCTCTCGGCCGAGTGGCTACTCAACCGCAAATGGCTCACCAGCGTGGTACTAAAATCGTCGCTCTCGTATGCCGATCAGCTATACGAGGATTACAGCCACACAAGTTCAGCCACTACGCTGCCTTACATCCACACCATGAAAGCGGGCTATTTCGTGGCCTACGACTATGACAAACACCCCTCGGCAGACATCATTCTGGGGCCTACGGGCTATTGGTATGTGCGCAGTTTCAACGATAGTCGCCCCCTAAGTTACGCCTTTAAGTTGAAGGCCGATTGGGTAAAGCGCTTCGCGCGCATATATAATAAGGTGTCGGTTGGGGCCGATTACACCGGCAGTCGCAACCTCGGCCGCGGCACTTACTACGAGAAGGCGCGCCTAACACCCACATGGCGACCCTACCGTTACTACGAATTGCCCACGCTGAACAACCTTGCCGTCTATGCCGAAGAACGCCTGAACATACCAACGGGCAAGCTTTCGAACATGGAATTGACCGTGGGCGTTCGCAACGACATCAGTCATATCGCTGGTTCGGCCTACGGAACGGCCTCAACCCTCTCGCCACGCGCCAACCTTCGTTACGTGTTTTGGCATGGCAGAGATGCCTGGGTGCGAAATCTTTCGGCACATGTGGGCTGGGGAAAATCGGTTAAATTGCCCTCGTTTCAAGTGCTTTACCCCCGCACCAGCTACATAGACCGACTGGCATTCACCCCTGGAAGCACCGCCGACAACAAAGCTTACTATGCCTATCACACCTTTCCGTCGCAGGCGGTGTACAATCCGCAACTGCAATGGCAGTACACCAACCAGCTTGACCTTGGCTTACAGGCGAACATTGGGCACACGCGCGTTAATGTTTCAGCCTTTTATCACAAAACGTTTAACCCATATACGGCCGTAGTGGTGTACAAACCCTACACCTATAAGTACACTTCGCAAGCTGCATTAGAGCATTGTCCCATCCCATCGGCCAACCGCGAATACCACATCGACCAACAAACAGGCATCGTAACCGTGAACGACATCACGGGTGCCAACGCCCCCATACAGCTGCCTTACAAGGAAAGGGAAGGCTATCTGAGCAACCGCAAATACGTAAATGGGTCGCCCACCGAACGTTTCGGCATAGAATGGATTGTGGATTTCGCACCAATCAAGGCACTACGCACTTCGCTTAGGCTAGACGGAAACTACTATTACTACAAGGGATTAGACGATTTGCTCTTCGCCGCATTGCCTTCGGAGGCAGGCACGCTCAATGCACAAAGCAAGCCATACACCTATATTGGCCATTATCGCGGCAGCGGAACAACCTCTACCGACAATACGGCGTCGCCCTCGGTAAGTAATGGTTCGCTCACGCACGAGGCCAATCTCAACATTACCCTCACAACCCACGTGCCGCGCATACGCATCATCATGTCGCTACGCGTTGAGTGTTCGCTCTATCAATACAACCGTCCGCTAAGCGAATTGCCAAACGGAACGCGCGGATATGCTGTGGAAAAGGGCGACGATTTCTTTGGAAAGCCCTACACGCGCGATGTTCGCGACAAGCACATGGTGGTTTATCCCGAGTATTACAGCACGTGGGAAGAACCCGATAAACTCATCCCTTTCGCCGAAAAGTTTGCTTGGGCCAAAGACAACGACCCCGCTTTGTTCAACGATTTGGCTAAGCTGGTGAAACGAACCAACTATGCCTTCGTGATGAATCCCGAACGGTTGTCGGCCTATTACTCGGCCAATTTCAGCGTAACGAAGGAGATTGGCGACCGCGTACAAGTGATGTTCTATGCCAATAACTTCTGGAACACCATGAGTAAGGTGCGTTCTACGAGCACAGGACAAGAAACTTCGCTCTATGGCAGCTCGTATGTGCCCGCCTTTTACTATGGGTTGGGGCTGAAGATAAAGATATGACGCCAGTTGTTGGGGGGAGTTAAGCCAAATGTATTGTTGCAGCGTGGCAAACGTTCTTGTCAACTCGTAAGTTCACAAACAAAAGAACTCCTAAACAAAAGAACTCATATCCTCATAAACTAAAAAACTCATTAACTAATAAATAAGCAATTATGTATCGCAAAACAATTTTTATCAATTCGTTCTTGGCGGCGTTTTTTGCGTTGCTGGTTTTGTCGTGCAGTAGCAACGACGACACAAATACCGTACAAACCTGCAAGGTTAGCGTAACTTTGCAGTATCCCGAAAACAGCATTCAGCCCTACGAAGGCGCAAAAGTTGAACTAGTTGACGCACGCGCATCGGTGTTCGTAGCCACAACCAACGCTAAGGGCGTGGCCGAGTTCAACGTGCCAGCAGGTATATACGATGTTCGGAGTAGTGCAACACGCGGCGATGGAATATGGAAACTCAACCTTAATGGCAATAAAAGTAAGGTAGTTGTATCGCCACCCGCTACGGAAATAAAGCTTGAAATGAAACTCTCAAAAGCTGCCCAGATTATCATTAAAGAACTCTACAATGGTGGTTGCCAGCCTGATAATGGTGGTAGATTTTTCCAGATGGACAAGGGGTTTATTCTCTATAACAATGGTGGTGAGGTGGCCGTTATCAACAATTTGGCCGTTGGTATAGTAGATCCCTACAACTCGCAAGCACCAAGCAAATGGCTAAAAAACGGCAAGTTGGTATATGACGGACAAGGTTACATCCCAGGTATTCATGGTATTTGGTATTTCCAAGGACCGCTCGTGATGCAGCCTTACTCGCAAATTGTGGTGAATGTTAATGGTGCTATCGACAATACCAAGACTTATTCTAAGTCGGTTAACTATGCAAACAAGGACTATTATGCCATGTACGACCCCGAATCGGGATACAATAATGAGCTTTATTACCCCTCTCCATCAGAGCTCATCCCCACATCCCACTATCTGAAAGCCGTCGAATACGGACAAGGTAATGGCTGGACACTTAGCGTAACGTCACCTGCCATGTTCATTTTCCAGACCAAAGGCGTTACGCCACGCAACTATGCCACCAACGTCTCGAACATTATCTATGCCCCAGGGGCTGCACATAATCCGGTGACCGCCAACTTAAAGATACCTAACGAATGGGTTATCGATGGCATCGAAGTTTTTAGTTCTGCATACAAGACCGCGAATGCCAAGCGCCTACCTGCCGAAATAGACGGCGGAAACGTACTCCTTACCTATCAATTAGGCCACACACTCTACCGCAACGTGGACAAAGAAGAGACAGAAAAGCTGCCCGAAAACAAGGGAAAGCTGGTGTATGGCTACACGATGGGCGTGTCTACGGGCGACCCCAGCGGCATTGATGCCGAGGCTTCGATAAAGAATGGCGCACATATTATATATATGGACACCAATAACTCTACCAACGACTTCCACGAAAGGAAGGCTTTCTCCATTAAAGGGAAATGAAAACGGGCGGTCATGGGCCGCTCGCCCCTTACTTCAAACATTAAATACAGATAAAAAGCAATTAAATGAAAAGGTTAGTTTTCTCGCTGTTGGCCAGCGCAGCACTGGCAACAAGCTGTTTCGCGCAGGCCTGGAACATGGTCGTAACGCGAGAAGATGGAACGAAAGAGGTTATCCCTACTTCGACTGTAAAGAACGTTAGCTTTGAAAAAGCGGCCGCAACGGGCCCGCAAGTAATCATTAAAGAGATATATTGCGCCGGCAACACGTCCGACGATGGAAAGGATTACTTCATGCTCGATCAAGGTTTCGTACTTTACAACAACAGTGCTACGGCGGCCTCCCTCAACAATCTGGCTGTTGCATTCGTTGGCCCTTTCAATGCGCAGAGCAACAATCCGTGGCGCGTTGACGGCAAACTCTCGTTCGAAAAAGACGGTTTTGTGCCAGCCACCTTCGGCATCTGGTACTTTCAAGGCACGCTCAACATACAACCTTACTCGCAAGTGGTGGTGTGTGTTAATGGAGCTGTAGACAATACGGCAGACCATCCGCAGTCGGTTAACTATGCCAATGCCGCCTATTATGCCATGTACGACCCCGCTTCGGGCTACGACAACGTAAGGAATTACCCCACGCCCTCGCCGCTAATCCCCACATCGCATTACCTCAAAGCTGTGAGATTTTGGGAAAACAACGCTTGGACGCTCAGCAGTACCTCACCCGGGCTCTTCCTTTTCCAAACAAAAGATGTTACGCCCCCGGCCTTTGCCGGCAACGCAAACAATGTTGTCTACGCACCAGGAACTAAGCAAAAGGGGGTAAACGCCTGCCTGAAAGTGCCACAAAACTGGGTTTTGGATGGCGTAGAGGTGTTTGGAGAAGTCGTTTGTAACCTCTAACAAAAAGCGATTTCCTTCTAGTATAGATGCAGGTAGCGTGCTGTTGACGAAAGAAAAGGGCTATACCCTCTACCGCAACGTGGACAAGGAAGAAACAGAAAAGCTGCCCGAAAACAAGGGAAAGCTGGTGTATGGCTACACGATGGGCGTGTCTACGGGCGACCCCAGCGGCATTGATGCCGAGGCTTCGATAAAGAATGGCGCACATATTATATATATGGACACCAACAACTCTACCAACGACTTCCACGAAAGGAAGGCTTTCTCCATTAAAGGGAAATAAGTTGACGAGTTGGAAAATTAACGAGTTAACAAATTAACAAGATGAAAACGCTCTGCCACGTGCGTGGCTTGGCTTAACAAAAAAGGGCTTTGGGGGCTGTTTTCTAGGAAAGCTAGGCGTTCTGGAACAACCAGAATGCCTAGAATTCCTAGGGCAACTTGAATAACAAGAAGCCCTAGTATGATTAGAATATCTAGAATCCCTAGGATAATATGAATAACTGGGATGCCTAAAATTATTAGAACCCCAGCCCCTATCCCCCTTTAATCCTTACCTCTTTAAACCCATTAACCCCTCCATTCGCCCTGTGTTATCACTCCTTTTACTCGCCCTGCCCTTCACGTCGACAGCTCTCCCAGCCGACACCACTCCTCACTTTCGCGACTTCAACCTCGTGAAACAGGCCAAGCCGTGGCTCACTTCGCCCAACGCTGCTGCACTAACACGCTACAATCAGCGCAATATCTCGATGGCCGAAGTAAGGGGCAGCATGGCCAAAGGCGGCCTCGTGGACTACTCCCAGTCCTCCAACGTGGTGCAAGCAGGTGCGATGGTCGAGTCGTTTTTCCGTATTAACCCACGCACCGTGGTTTACGGACGGATGGATTACGACAACTTCGCGGGCAAAAACATGCTCGGTTCGGTGTTCATCAACCCCGAACGCAAGCCCTTCGACCTATCCGAAGACTCGCTAACCAATCCTGGTAACAAGCATCGCGACACCTATAACCTCGTAGGAGCCGTAGGTATAGACCTTTGGCGAGGCTTAGCCGTGGGGGCAAAGGTAGATTATACCGCCGCCAATTACGCCAAATACAAAGACCTTCGCCACCGAAACAGCCTGATGCAACTCAACCTTTCGCTCGGCATCGCCGCCCCGATAGGCACTAATTGGGTGCTGGGCGCCAACTACATCTACGGCCGAAGTACCGAAAGCCTACGCTTTGTAACCTACGGAAAAACCGAAAAGGTGTATAAAACACTTGTAGACTATGGCGCATTTACGGGCGAAGTGGAACAGTTTGGCAACAAAGGCTACACCGACGACTCGCGCGAACAGCCCCTACTTGACGAACAAAACGGGCTTGCCTTGCAGGCAGAAAGCAATTTGGGGCGTGGGTTCTCGCTCTTTCTTGGTGCGCAGATGGTGCACCGAAGCGGATTTTACGGGCGCAACTCGCCTTATTCTATCGTGCATTTCAAACATCAGGGCGACAACTTTGGACTACAATTGGTGCTGAATAAATACCGCACGCATAGTCAACAACAGCTGTCGCTGTCGTACACCAACGAACAGCTAACCAACCACAAAACCACTTATCGCGAGAACCAAACAGCAACAGGCAGTTCGTTTTACGAGTATTTCGACCCCATAAAAACATCCAACAAGCGTTGGAGCAGCCTGAAACTAGCCTATACAGCATGGTTAAGGCTGTTTGGCGGCATCGCGCATTGGACCATCTCGGCCGCCTTGCAAGCCGACAGCCGCCAAGTGTCGGCCTATCTCTACCCCTACGTTCAGCGACAACAGCTGCACACCAACCTGCTTTCGCTGCTCGTCACTCGCAATATCTCCCTTAGTCGCCGCGCCATGCTATCCCTTACGGGCGGACTTTCTCACCAATGGGGCAGCGGCGAGCCAGGCCAAACAGCCACATTGGCAACGCCTAGCGACAAACAAACGCCCCCAACGCTGATGCAAGCCTATCTCTACCGCCAGCATCACCTGCTAACCGCACCGCAATGGGGCTTGCATCTGGCCGCCAAATACGCCTTTGGCCTACGCCATTTGCCCTTTCCCCTCTACGTTCGCGCCCAAACCACGTGGCACCAAACCGCCAAGCCTTCGCCTTGGATTGACAACCAACACCGCACCGAGGCCACTTTGGCCATAGGCTGCACGTTTTAAGGCGGGTTCTAAAAAATGCCTTCATACATCGGCGTACGTTTAAAACAGCAAAAACATTATCCAATATGCAAACAAGATTTCTAAGGCAAGTAAGCCTTTTATTACTCTTTCTGCCAACCCTTTTGTTGGCGCAGCCCCTAAAAAACGATGCTGCCTATCGTACGGGCAAGCTTAAAAATGGCCTAACATACTTTGTTCGGCACAACGCCAAAGAGCCAGGCGTGGCCGATTTCTACATCGCACAGCGCGTGGGTAGCATCCTCGAAGAGCCACGCCAGCGCGGATTGGCCCACTTCTTAGAGCACATGGCCTTCAACGGAACCAAGCATTTCCGCAACGATGGCACTTCTCCGGGCATCGTTCCGTGGTGCGAAACCATCGGCGTGAAGTTTGGAACCAACCTCAATGCCTACACCAGCATCGACGAAACGGTGTACAACATCTCGCAAGTGCCGCTGAAACGCTCGTCGGTTGTCGACTCGGTGCTGCTCATCCTCCACGATTGGAGCCACTACTTGCTGCTGCAAGATAAGGAGATAGACAAAGAACGCGGCGTAATACACGAAGAATGGCGCACGCGCAGGGCGAAAATGGCCTCGCAACGCATGTACGAAAAGCTGCAACCCACCATCTTTAAAGGCTCGAAATACGAAGACTGCATGCCCATTGGCTCGATGGACATCGTTGACAACTTTCCCTATCAAGACCTCAAAGACTATTACAACAAGTGGTACCGCCCCGACTTGCAAGCCATCGTGGTGGTGGGCGACATCGACGTAAACGCCATCGAGGCCAAAATTAAGCAGCTGTTCTCTACCATTCCCATGCCCAAAAATCCCGCCAAGCGCACCTATTACCCCGTGCCCGACAACAAACGCATGATTGTGGCCGTAGAAAAGGATAGCGAACAGCCCATTGTCCTGGCGGGTCTTCACATGAAACGCCCCGCCACTCCCTTTGCACAGAAGGGCCAAACCGCCTATGTGCGCGACGGGTACATAGAAAACCTCATTACGGCGATGCTTAGCGAGCGGCTTACCGCCCTCAAACAGATCAACCCTTCGCCCGTGCTCAGTGCCTCGGCGCGTACGGGTAGCTTCCTCGTTGCCCAGACAAAAGAGGCTTTCAGCCTGTCGTTTGGCTGTAAAGAAGACAACATACGTGGTTCGTTTCGTGCCGTTATCGGCGAAACCGAACGTGCACGCCGCTTTGGTTTTACCGCAACCGAACTGCAACGAGCCAAAGCCGATGCGCTGCAACGTGCCCAAACGCGCTTTGCCGAACGCAACGAACGTAGTAATCGCACGCTGGCCATGCAGGCCGTTCGCCATTTTCTCTCGTCCGAACCCCTGCTAACGCCCGAAGATAGGCTTGCCCTTACCAAGCGTTTCGATGCCGAAGTGTCGCTCAAAGAGGTGAACGAGGCCGCCCGAAAGCTCATTTCTAACCAAAACCAAGTGCTAACGGTGCTTGCTCCGCAAAAGGCAGGCTTTACATTGCCCAGCAATCAAGAACTGGAACAATACGTTTTGCAGGCACAAGCCGACAATAGCTACCAGCCATACAAGGAAGAGGCCCTGCCCACAACCCTCATCGAGCATGCCCCAAAGGCGGGAACGATTGTGAGCGAGCAGCCTTACGGACACTTCGGCGTTACTAAACTTGTGCTCAGCAACGGCATCGAGGTGTATGTTAAGCCCACCAACTTTGCCGCCGACCAAATAACCATGCGCCTTTGGGGCGAAGGCGGCCTTTCGCTTTGTCCCGAAACCGACGCCCCAAACTTCTCTTTCCTGCCCAATGCCATCGTTGACGGCGGTGTGGGCGCATTCTCGGCTGACCGCTTAGACAAGATGCTGGCAGGCAAACATGTGCGCGTTTCGCCCTATGTTGGTCAAGAAACGCAGGGCATCACAGGGCAGTCTAACCGCAAAGACCTAGCCACGATGTTCCAATTGGCTTATCTTTACTTCACCGCTCCGCGAACAGACACTACCGCTTTTGCCACCAGCATCGACCGCAGGCGGGCCATGTTGAGGAACAGAAACGCCAATCCGCAGGTAGAATACAACGACTCGCTCTCGCTCATTGCCTATGGCCACAACGAACGCACCGCCCCAATGACCCTCGAACGCCTCAACAAGGTGAACTATCAGCGCATTATGCAACTCTATCGCGAACGCTTTGCCGATGCCACGGGCTTTAAAATGTTGCTTGTGGGCAACGTAAACATCGACTCGCTTCGCCCACTTCTCTGCCAATATGTGGCCTCGTTGCCGGCAGCAGGGCGCAAAGAGAGCTTTGCCAACAACTTCCCAGAGGTGCGCAACGTTAATGAAACGCATGTCTTCACCAAGAAGATGAACACGCCATCGGCGCTTGTCACCATCATCTACACCTTCAACTTACCCTATACGCCCAAGTCTAACTTGGCTCTCGATGCCCTTCGTCGCGTGCTTACCATCGCTTTTACCGACAGCATTCGCGAAGAGAAAGGCGGTGCCTATGGCGTGGGTGTGCAAGGCGAACTCGACTGCAACAGTCGTCCCAACTCGTTGTTGAAGATTGGTTTCCGAACTGGTCCTGAAAAGTACGCCGCACTGATGCCTATCGTGTATCGTCAGTTGGCACACGTGGCGCAAGGTCGCATCAATCCCGAAAGCATCCGCAAGATTAAGGCTTACTTAAAGAAGGCTCACCAGCAAGAAACGCTTGTGAACGACTATTGGAACAGCATTGTGTACCAACACCTGCGCTACGGCATTGACCTGCACGCAGATTACGAGGCGTTGGTAGACCAACTTACGGCTGCCGACATACAGCAGGTGGCGCAAGCCATTATCAAGAGTAACCGAAGGATTGAGGTTACCATGAAGTCGGAGTAAGGAAAAAGCCTCACCCCCGGCCCCTCTCCAAGGGGAGAGGGGAGTGGTATGCCTTGTTTATTACACCTCACAAGGTAAGCAAAACCAACTCAGATGAGCGAAGAGGGGAGTGAAATGCTTTGTTTATTACACCCTTATTAATATTAACGGGTCAATGGGTTAACTTGTTAACTCGTTGACCCGTTTTATAGTCAAACAAAATTGGGTTTGGAAAGCCATAGCTGTAATGTGAGCGAACAACGCTCCTCCTTTTACTCTGCGTAAAGGTTTATGGATGCCCGGCTACGCACGCCTTGCATTCATCTAACAAATATTTTCCAAAAGCAATTCTATTTGACTATAATTTGCCAACTAGCCAACCCCTAGGTTTGTTAACTCGTCAATCAATAGAACCACTAAACAACTCGTTATATCTACTGGCCTCACCCCCAGCCCTTCTCCAAAGGGAGAGGGGAGTAATATGTCTCGCGAATTTAACGCTTGCTGATGACCGATCGCTTAGCTTGTTAACTTGTGAGTTCATCAACAGATGAACTTGTCCACTCGACAACTTGACAACCCACAAACTTGTCAACTCACATTATCAACTCAAAACTTATCAACTTAAAAAACTCATCAACTCAAAAGCTTAAATTATTGTTTTTATTTTACGAAACTCCTCTTTCTTTCGACTCGTTCTAGCAAAGAAATAGGTTAAAAAGTGGGTAAAAAGCCATCATTTCTGGTATTTCACGTCCTTCAACTTGTCTGCTTTTAAGAACAAGACCAGCATTTTGCACCATTTAGCCTTTCTATTTGGCCGCCCACTCACAATTTTTACGCTCCCAATTACCCATATTTAGACCCTAAAAACCCACTTTTTAACGATCATTTCGCCCTTTTTAGTCATGTGTATCATGGCACGAATAGCTTTTATTTATACAATTGATATGGATATTTATGCCTTTCGTCTTGCGTTTAGCAGCAAAACGCACTGCATTTAGCACCATTTTACCTTGCGTTTTGCACCAAAACGCACTGCGTTTTGCAGCATATTGCACTGCGTTTAGCACCAAATTGCACCACATTTAGCAGCAAACAGCCCCAAAACAGGTGCAAATGGTGTTTTTATTAAATAAATATTCATTCCGCCACATTCACAGTTTGCCCCCTTTTTACATCAAAACAAACCTCCGCGAGAATCGATTATTTGCGCCTTGGTGGGCGATTGGTGGAAAAAATCGCAGCCATAATGTTAAAAATTTTGCTGAAAAGTGGACAAGAGAGGATGAGTTGACGAGATCGTTAGTTAACGAGTGAACCAGTTGATAAGTTGACGAGTTAACTAGTTAACCCATTGACGAGAGTTTGAGAAGTGGGCGAGTGGTTAGAGAGTTGACGAGTTAACCAGTTAACGAGTTGACAAGTTAACCAGTAACAAGTGGTCAATGCACAAGGCATACCACTCCCCTCTCCCCTTGGAGAGGGGTTGGGGGTGAGGCTGGTAGGGGGTTGGGGGTGAGGCCGGTTGGGGCTGTGTTTGAGGCCGGTAGTGCTGTGTTTGAGGTCTTTTTTGACCGTTTTCACCTCTCCTTCTTTCAATACCCACATTACCCCGTATGAGAATTAACACATCAAAAGCGTAACTTTTTGAGCCTTATATTTGGCGTGTTTCTTTTTATTTTATATATTTGCAATATCTTGCTACCCTATGTATAGGCGTTTATTCACATTAATGATCAAATCATTATGAGCGTATGACATGACCCTTCTAACAGAGGATGAACTTTAAAACATTTATGGAGGAAGTTTATTTGGCACTATCTTTTTAAGTTGCTGAAAGCCCATTTCTTCCATGAGAAAACAGACGAGCATAGCAATGAATCACTCAACACACATGAATCTACCGATATACACATGGCCGATACAAAGTTTGGTATATAAACTAAAACGCACGAGGGTTCTTTTCCTTGGGGCTGCAATTACTATTTCTGCCACATCTTTTGCACAAAAGCATGTGATAGAGAATGTTGCCAAAAAGGATTCGGTATGTAGGAAAGAGCAGAAAGCCCTTTCCGACACAACGGCACTCTACCTTTACTTACGTTTTCAAGGCTTTTCACCCCTCATTCTTAAACGTAAGGAACAAGAAAAACGTTTCAACCCCAAAGCGTTAAGTTGGCCGAAATTCGACCCAGACAAAGAGAAATTCAACAACTTGCAACTTATAAACATCCTAGGAGATCACTTGTTAAGATGAACAAAACGCTATTCTCATGTTTAAGTATGCTGTTTTTCTGCCTGTGTACTTACGGGCAAGCAGAATTGAAAGAGAAAGACAGCTTACTATACACATCATTAGAAGTGTATAGCCACAAGGTGCAGTCAGTGGCCGCGTTAGTAGATACTGGTTGCAGCTTATGTGTAGTAGATTCTACTTTTGCAAAAGACTCATTGGGAATAGCTATGCCCGACAAACTAAAACTAATGGTAAACTCACGCGACAATCGAATGCCCACTTGCGTTTTCGATTCCGTTCGTTTTTGCGGTAAAACCTATCGCCAGGTGCTTTGCATCATCATCAACCTAAAAGGCAAATTCCAAAGGTTTGCGCCTAATTTCATTCTTGGGGCAGATATTCTGAAAGATAGGCCATTGCGTTTTGACTATGAAACAATGACCATCACTCCCAATCTAGGTGATAATAATGGAGGGATTGTGCTTAAATGGAAAGACAGCCATAAATACACCGATATCCCGATGAACTTTATTGTGTTTGAAACGCGCATACAAGGGCAACATGTGCGCCTTGTCTTCGACACAGGCAGTAGGAACAACAAACTTCCTAACGACATTCGCATTGCACCATCAGGAACAATACAGAAAGAAACGGCGAATGTAAGTCAACAACTTACCATCAAACAGGTTCGCCAATATAAGGGGGTTACCTTTGGTTTAGGCAAACAAACTATCGTTCTCGACTTTATTGAGGGCGAAGACAATTATGGTTTGCTCAGCTTGAATTTCTTAAAAGGCCACTCGTTTATCCTAAACTATAAAGAAAAGAAACTCGAAATACTCGCACCTAGTTTGTAGGGATGTGCTAAAAACAGACTAAAGTTCAATCGCTATTGCTTGTACCTCTCTTTATTGTTACAAGTTGGCGAGTTAGTTAGTTGAAGAGTTAACAGGTTGACGAGGTGATGAAGTGACAAGTTAACGAGGTAACGGGTTGATAGGCTTAGCATCTTTTCCCCTTTAAAGGGGCGCACCATCTTCTCACCTATTGTTATATGCCCAATTCTGAAAATAAGGTGCTTTAACCTTTGTTGTTTGCAATAAAAAGTCTAATTTTGCATTATAGATATTTTATATCTAGCGTTTGCAACTATCATTACGGATGTAATTATGGGAAATCTTTTAGATAGCCTTAAAGATTATTTCGATAAAACACCGCAAGATGTTCTTGAGAAAGACTTTGAAGAGCTAGAATACCTTAACGAGATTGGCCCTGATGCCATCGCCTATGTCGAATATGTAAAAGGAAATTTCGACATAGAGATGCCGTGTCCTCATCTCTTGGTAGAAAGTTAACGCTGAGAAAAACTGAAAAGGTGCAGGTTTGTTTTTTCGATAAAACATTACTAAACCAACCATTCCGCATCAAATATAAAGTGTAGCGTGTGAGGAACGAAACGATTTAGACTTTCCTACTACAGCTCATTTACTAGTATCTTCTGCAACATTAAAAGGCATACGACGCATCATTTTTAAACGAACAGATGTGTTATCACTCTTTTGTTCTCCGTTCCCATGTTATATGGAATCGGGTTCTAGATAACATGGAACGGCAATCCAAAATAGCTGTAACATGGCGGAAATTGTTTTAGTTGAACGGAAGAGCTATTTTTATTGCGAAATGTGCGTATATATTTCAGAAAGCCCAAGCAGGTTTACCGCTTGGGGTTTCAATATTTAAGGGAGATACAAGGGGGCTATTTCGCGCGCGTGTATATAATAAGGTGTATAGCTGTTTCAAACTAAATGGTATTTATTGGTAGAATATACCAAACAATCAAACTTACAAACTCACAACGCATATCACTCCCCTCTCCCCTTGGAGAGGGGCTGGGGGTGAGGCTTTTCTTCCTTTACTCCGGCATCATCACCACTTCAACCCTATTTCCTTGCGCCATTAATTGTTGTGCAACAAACTGTTGCAGACGTTGGGGAGTGATGTTTTGCAGTTCGGCAAGGTAGTTGGTATGGATGTCGATGCCCTGTTGTGCCCATGTTTGCACGGCTCGTAGCCATGTGTTGTTTTGCTTGGCGCGTTCTTCAAAGCGTTTGGCGAGGTGGCGTTTCACGTTTTCGAGCAGCGTGGGGTCAATGTTATGAGCCATGTTTTCGGCCTCGGCGCGCATTGCTTTGAGGGTGCTGTCAACCAATTCGGGTTTCATGGGGCAGATGCCATATAGCTTTAAGTAGGTGGTGTTCACATCGGGTGCGAGGGTGCAAGAGGCATCCGTGGAGTAAGCTGCGCCCATTTCTTCGCGTATTCGCTGCGTGTATCGCATGCCAAGCAGCTGACCAACCGCCTCGGCCATCACGATATTGGGCAATGTATAGGGCGTGCCCTTAGCCCACCAAACGATGTAGGCGTTGGCTTTGGGCGTGGTCATGGCGTGGCGGAAGTGGTTACAAACAATGCCGGGGGCATAGGTTTGCACACTGCGCAGCGTGCCAACGAGGGATGTTTCGTTGGCGGGTGCGGCGGTAGTGGTGGGCGCGGTGGAGCCTTGCGCTGCCTGATGGTGGGGCGAAGGGTGGTTGATGGGGGCGGGTTGACCTGAAACGAGCAGGGGTTTGCTGGCAGGCAACGAGGCGATGTAACGGCAAACGAGGGCGAGAAGGCTATCGCGTTGGAAGTGGCCAACGAAAACGAAGGTGAAGTTTGCAGCGTTAGCCATACCTTGACGCGCCAAGGTGAGAATGCGATTGGGGTCTACGTGGTCGAGATCGGCGAGCGTGTTGTTGGCGAAACGTGGGTTGTGGGCGTGCAAGGTGGCCGTTAACGAATCGCTAAGGGCCATTTCGGGCAGGCCTGCCACTTGGCTAAGGCGCGCCCTGCTGTTGGCCATGATGTTGGAAAAGACCTGTTGGTCGGGGCGCAAGGCGGTGAAATATAGGTAAGTTTGCTGCAAAAGGCATTCGGCATCGCGTGGCGCGGCACTGCCGTTGAGGCTTAGCCAATAGGTGTCGAGCGAGAGATTGGCGTTGGCCGTTTGCCCCGTTAGCACCTTGGTGAGCTGTTGTGATGAGAAATTGCCTAGTCCGCTACTACCCACAATGCGGTTGAAGAAACGCGCATTGGCGAAGTCGGCCTGTCCCAAACGCGACGAACCGCCGGGCGCAAAGGCCGTCATTAGCAGCTCGTCTTTGCCCGTAGAGGTGGGCTTGAGCAGCACCGTCACCCCGTTAGACAGCTCTATGCGCTCGATACCCAAGGCGGATTCTTGACGTTGGCTAACGATGTGGCCTGCCTTGGGCAATACGGGGAGCAGCGGTTGGTTGGGGGTATCGTCTTTATATGGTGCAAGGTTGGCCGTGGCTGGCTGCAAGACGGCCTGCAAAAGCCCTTCTTTGGTGGGCATGTTTGCACCCTCGCGTTGGGGGTTAAGACTAAGAACAACGAGGTTCCTACCGCTAGTGGGGAGCATCTTGCGCAGCCATTGTTGCACGTCGGTAGGCGTAATGGCATCGACTATGCTTGTTCGCAACTGCCGAAGAACGTCGGGCGAAGGCATGGGTTCGCCACTTAGGGCGTGCTCCACCAATTGGTTGCCCAAGTAATTATTGCCCACTTCGTTGCGTGCAGCATACTGCCGTTCGATGATATTGCGCTCTTCGGCCTTGGCACGAGCCAGTTCGGCAGGTGTAAACCCATGCTTGGCAGCACGCCATAATTCGGTCATCACGGTTTGTGTGGCAGCCTGTGCCTGTCCCTCTTTGGCCATAATGGTTACTTGGAAGGCGTATTTTGAGGAGGCATAGAGATATACGCCATAGCCCACCACGGCCTGCGTGAAGGGGCATTGGAGCTTAACCACCTGCTCGGCAAGGCGCATGCGCAACATCGACATCATCAAAGAGCGGCGCACTAAGAGGCGTTGATAAGTGCTTGAGGCTTTGAAAGCAGGCGTTATGGGCGGCATTTTGCAGAACACTTGCACAAGCGTGGTGCGCTGTTCGGCATCGCTATCTACCACAACGATGGGCTTGGCGTTGTCGGCAACGGGCACAATGGCGGGTCGGCGCGCGGCCTTGGTGGGGCGTATGGGGGCGAAAAGTGCCTCGATACGTTTGGCCGTGCGTGCCACATCCACATCGCCCACCACGATAATTGCTTGGTTTTGGGGATGATACCAGCGGTGATAATACTGCCGAAGGGTGGAAGGGCCAACGGTATCTATCACTTCCATCAAGCCAATTGGGGCGCGACGAGCGTACAAACTGTTGGGGTAAAGGTGCGGGAGATTGCGTTGTATCATACGTGCCGTGGCCGAATTGCGTTGTCGCCACTCTTCGTTAATCACGCCACGTTCCTTATTTATCTCTTCGAGAGAAAACGAAATGTCGCATGCCCAGTCGCGAAGTGCAAGCAGACAACTGTCTAAGGCCGAGGCGCGCGCTGTGGGAACGTTGTTGAGATGATAGACGGTGCGCTCCATTCCGGTATAGGCGTTGATGTTTTGACCGAATTTTAGGCCAAGCGTTTCGAGGTAAGCCGCGAGCGTATTGGATGGGAAATGGCGCGTGCCGTTAAAGCAAAGGTGCTCTAAGAAGTGAGCCAAGCCGCGTTGGTTGTCGCTCTCTTGCAGCGAGCCAACGCATTGGGCGAGGTAGAAATTGGTGCGATTGGGGGGTGTGCTGTTGCGAAGTATATAATAGGTAAGGCCATTCGGCAACTTGCCCACATGCAGGTTGGGGTCGGTGGACAGTGTTGCCTGTGTGCGTTTGGCGTTTGCCGAAAGGGCAAACAGGGCGAGAGCAAGGATAAAGAGGTATTTTTTCATTTCCGCAAAAGGGTGTTGTCGCTGTTGGATATAGGACTGTGGCCCATTAGAAAGCCAAGCCAAGGGCGGCCTCAAAATTATGGCGCGTGCCGTGAATGGTGGGTTGGGCTTTAAGCACATAGCCCAATTGGTAGGCCAATGAGAGCGTTAGCTGATAGTGGGCGAAACGCTTTGCCGTGCCCAACGCTATGCGTGTGCTGGCCGTAGACGTGGCGTAGAAACGTTGCAGGGGAAGTGCTAGTTGGGTAGAGAACACCGTTTCTTGCGTTGAAGGGTAGCTTAACGAGGCCTTGGGCAGGGTGAACGCTTGACTTGCGCCATAGAAAAAGGTGAAGTTTCGGGGCAAGGGACGTTGCGAACGATAGGCTGCGGCGAGGTGGAAGGCATCGCGAACGAGGGTGTGTTGCGTGGATCCGTCTTGTCGTTTCTCGTGTTCGGCGGTGGCATCGAGCGCAAACAGGTCGAGCCGCTGCGAGGTAAAGCGATGGTAGAGCAAAGCGTTAAGGCCGACATCGCGATGGTTATACACATAGTTTTTCTGTCCGCCGAGGATGTTATCTAGCCTATCCCACCCTTTGGTAAAGTGTGCGTGGGCCGTGGCTTGCAGGCGAAGAGTGGGCGAAAGGGGATGGATTAGGCCCGCAAGAATACGCGTTTGACGGAGGTTATAGGTGGAAAGGAGGTTGGCCGACACGTTTTTTGTTCTACTTCGACGTATGCTGTCGCGTTGGGCCAGATAGCTGGCGCGCGCCCAAAGCGTCGTTTCGTTTCGGACGAAACTGGCTTGTAGCGACAGTTCGTGCCCGTAGGTGTTGGCTTGCATCTCACGGTTTTGCAGCTTACCCGTCTTTCGGTGCATGCCAAACCCCATCAGTTCGTAGGCCATAAAGTCCAATCGGTCGATGCGATCGTTATTCTCGTTCACGTAAATAATGTTGTTATCGCTGGTTCCGTACACCATTCCTGCTGCCATAGCGATATGTACGGGGGCGAGGTTTAGGCCCACATTGAGGTGATAACGCGAGTAAAAACTCTCGGTAGAGGGGCGTGGGTCGTTGCTGCGTGCGCCCTTATGATACCTTATTTGCAGAGCTGCACCGAGGTCGAACAGGCGCGAAAGGCGGTAATTGGCTGCGCCTTTAAGTTGGTAGGTTTCGTTTAGCCAACTGCCTTTGCGTGGCGATGCAAAGTAGTAGGGCATGCCCAGGCGTGGCGTTTCGCTAAGCAGCCAACCCACACTATCGGCAAATTGTCGATTGTAGGCAAACTCGCCGTATAGTCGCCAGCGGCTAGACGCGTACGCTCCCATAGACGAAAGTAGTAAATTCGTATCTTTTTCGGGTGTTTGCAGGCGCATTAAAGGGCCTCGTTCGTGCGTGAAAGTGGCCGAGGTATAGCCATAGCTCTGCGCCGGTAGCAAGTAAATGCCTAGGGGCGAGGCCATGATTTGGTGGTGTTGCCGCCACTCTTGGGGGGTGGGAACGGCAAAGCGCGTGAGCGAATCTTGGGCGGAGGCAATGTAGAAAAGCCCGAACAGGAGGCTAGATACGAATAAACGTGCGTGCATGTTGTTGATTTGGGAATATCGGTATAGGCAATTCTCCGCCTGCCTGCTTTTGCTATGCAGGCAAGCGGAGATGCTTATAATGGGGCGTTACTTGCTTGGGGCAAACGCCTTTGGGTTTGGAATCATCTGAACAAAGTCGAGAGCAGAGTTGTTGAGGTCTTGCAATATGCGGCGACCTTCGTTCACTCGGCTCACCTTACGCGAGATGCAACGGAAACTATAATCGGGCTTTGAGTAGGCATAGCTGGCATCTAGTTGCTTGGGGAAAGCCTTTGGCGACACGTAACCGTCGGCATTGGGGTTGATAACCTCAACGGCATCGATGATGCAATTGATGGGTATCTGCATGAAAACAGTTCCATCAGAGTTCTTTAAGTCTCTATACGGGCGGAGATACCTGGGCAATTTGCTGGGCGAAGGGTGGCGGAAGATGACGTATCCCTCTTTGCCATTGCGCGAAAAACGCATAAACCTATGGTTTCCTTTTTCTATAATCACCATATTTGCCGCGTCCTTGTTATCCAATTCCTCGTTGTGGGGATACACCACGTCAAACTCTGCCTTGCTCAGGTCGAGCGTAGAGTCGGGCCATTCGGGGGTTACTTGTTTCCCATTCTCTTTTGTAAAAGGTTGTTTATAGTTCTGGGCGAAGGGTGCGATGATGAAACTTTCGCCCGGTTTGATGGGATAGTCCTTGCCCGAGCCCGGCACCATGAGTACGATGTCGCCGTAAACGTACTTGTCGTTGGCATTTGCAGCATCGGCCATACCTTCTGATTTGCTCCAGTCGTAAGTGCCTTTTGAGGTGAAATAGAACTTTTTGGGAGTTGCAAGTCTATGCCAATTGCCGTCAGAGAGATAGCCATACCTGTTCATTGTCGTGAGTGCGAAACAAAGGCTATCAGCGTAAAGGGTGCGCGAGGTGTTGTTATAAATCTCGACAAAGCAATCGTTCTCGCCTGCCGCTTTCTTGTTGTCCGACCCTGCATAATAGAGGGTTTTGAGCACGAAATCATCGGTTGTGGATGTGGTTAGCTCCAAATTGACGGACGTTTGCTTGCTGGGTTGGAGCTGTATGCCCGTTGCAGCGGCCGAGAAAAGCACATCTTCGTTGCTCTTTTCGCCTGTAATCTCGGTGTATTCTTTGGCGGGAAGGGTGTAGGTTGCCACGATGTCGTACATGTCTACGGGCAGATTGGGCAACTCCACCGTGCCGTTGATGGTTGCTTCGTAAGCCGTTTCTTTGCCTGTGTTGGTGTTGCGCAAGGTAATTGCAACCTTTTGGGCTTTGGCTTTCTCGAAAGTCTTGTCGATTTTAACGCTTACTTTCACCGATGCGTTCGACACTTCGGGTGCGTCGCTCTCGCTGCAAGCGGCGAACAGTGCGGCAATGCCCATTGTTAGTAATAGGGCTATGCGGTTGCCCCAACGTCTTTTCTCTTTCATTTTTTTGTGAATTTAATGTTGTTTATATTGCTTGTGGTAAGCAGAAAGCAAGGCCATTTAGAACTTGTAGCTAACATCCATGCTCACCGTTGGCGGCTGGTTAAAGTATATTCGGTCGCCTTGGCGTTCTATCCAAGGGCGATAATTGAACACATTATTTATATAACACGACAGGCGCAGCTGCTTGCCAATCTCCTTAGACACGCGAAGATGACAGTTGGGAATGATGATTGGCTGCGAAATGTTTACGGGTTCGTTGTCTTTTAGTCGCAGATAGGTCCAGCGGATGTCCTTTCGTTGCTGCTCATCGAGGTACACACGACGGAAGTTTCGGTCGACGTAACCAATGGGATAGATGTCGAACCCGTGGCGGTTGAAGTGCCTGAACCAGAAGTTTTGCAGGCGCAAGTTGAATATTAGGCCAAGGGTGGGTATCTGTTTGGTGAGGCTTAGGGTGGAGATTAGCTCGTGCGAACTGTTCTTTGTGGGGGCGTAGATGCCCGAAACAGCCTCTTTGTCGAGGTCGATAGACGTACCCATACGTTCGCCTTGATGGTGGTAAAGGCTGTAATTGTAAACCACCGAGAAGTTAACACCTAGGCCCAAGGGCTTGATGTTGCGCAGGTTGCCAATCCATTCTACGCCTGCATCGCGACTGTAAAGCAGGTTGCGGGGCGTGTAGTAATAGTCGATGATGAGTTCGGGGTTGCCTTTTGGCGCATAAATGGGTCGTTGGTTGGGCGGTTGCGACACGGTTTCGTAACGCTGAACCCACATCGTATCGAGCACAGCCTCCGAACTAATGCCGCGCAAGTCTATCTTGAGATATCCCGTTAGCGAGGTGTTGAAGTTGCTGTTGGCATAGGCTGTGCCCACTTCAAAGCTGTGTGTGTAGGGCGAAAGCAAGTTGGGATTGGTGGGATTAACCACTTTGGTCTTGTACATAAAGAGCCGCTCGTTGGCGTTGTTGCTGTAATTGCTGTACACCAGACGGTCGAAATACACGTTTTCGGGATATAAAAAAGCCGTGGCGGGTATCTTATAGCTGATGCCGTAGGCCGCATTAAAGCTCAATCCATTGTCTAATGCCCACATCATGTTGATGCGTGGAGAGGCCGCAAAGCGTTGGTTTTGGTATTCAAGACGTAGGCCGGCCGTTGCGTTTAGTGTGCCGTGAGCCGTGGGCAGCACCAATTTGTCTTGCACGTACAAGCCGTATTGGTTCAGGTTAATGCGGTTTCGGTATTGATAAGAGCGGTCGCCGCGCCCTCCTTGTCCGCCATCGTAGAACGGAGTCTCGGCGTTGAAAATCTTTCCACGCCCATGATTGGCCTCGTGTCTGGCGAAAACGCCCAGGCTAAGCGTGTGTGTGGCACGGTTCCACCTTAGCGTTCGGCGTGCCTCTACGTTGGCCGAGAGGGCCAAGGGCTTGCCGTCTATCTCCAAAAGGGCGGTGTAATAGGGTGGCGCAACGTCGGTTTCGTGCAGTCCGTTGGTGTAGGCATCGGTGATAAGGTTTAGCCTGTTGTTGGCGATAAACTCTTCGTGCATGTCGTATTGGTGCGACAGAGAGAGCGAAAAGTTATAGTCGATGCCATCGATAAGTGCGTTTTGCTGTGGCGAAAGCGCACCGCGCAGGGCCAAACGCAGGTTCTGGCGGTCGGTTCGGGTGCGGTTAAGCGTGGCGTCGGGGTCGCTCTTCAGTCCGTCAACGTTTTTGGAGAAGTCTACCGCGAGGGTGTTTTCCCAGGCCAATGCCCTACTAATGGTGTGTGTCCACGTGGCGTTGAGGGCGATGTTGGCGTTTGTTTTCAGCTTGTCGCGCCTGTCTCGGGTGCTGTGCAGATAGTCTACGTTGAGGTTAAGCATGCCCCAACGCTCGCCAAGAGCGAAACCTTTGCCCAGAGAGGCGTTGAAAATATCGTATTGCACCTTCACACTACCGTAGAAAGGGGTAAGTCCGGCGCGGCGATTGATGATTACGGCACCGCTACTTAGGTCGCCATACTTGGCCGGAGCCACGCCCGAAATCACCTCAACGCTTTCTATGGACGAGGCTGGAATAAGGCGTAAGTCGTTTCCGCTACCCACATTCTCGTTGTTGTCGGTGTTAAAACGTCGGTCGAACATCTTTATGCCGCCCCATTTTCCGTAGCTGTCTAGCTGCATGTTGGTGTTGTTCGAGAGGGGCGTACCGTCTACCACGTAGGCAATGCCAAAGGCGGCGTTGCGCACATAGTCGTTAAGCTTGTTGCGCGAATAGGCATCGAGGGGGTTTTGCAAGTCGCCTTGCAGGGCCGAACGTAAGGTTAAGAAACTGGCATTGTGCATGTCGGTATTAAGGATAGCCTTGCCTGGCAGTGCCTGAACAATGTCTGCCAAGCTGTAAGCCTGAATGTTGTCGATGGTGTTTCGCTGAATGAGCATCGACGAGTTGCTGTGCCTGGGTGCGCGCATGGCGTTCACCTGCACGTCTTTCAGGTAAAGGTTGTTGTCGTCTAGTGCGATGTTTATCTTCTTTCCTTTTTCCGCGGCATCGTGCGTAATGGTTAACTGGCGTGTTGCTTTGCCCAGATACGACACTGTTAGGCGCGTGCCTTTGGTGGTAAAGAGTGCCGTTTTTAGGCGTAATCGGCCTTGTGCATCGGCAGTATAGGTAAGGCCGGCACTCTCTACGATAACGGTGGCGTAGGGTAAGGCCTGCCCATTGCGGTCGGTAATGGTCAATGAGATGTTCTCGTCTGTGGATTGGGCGTGTGCAAACTGGTTACAAACGCACGCCAAAGTGATGAACAAAACCATAACACGTATTCCTCCCCATAGAATTCGTGTGGGAAACTTCATATCTTTTTTGTCTTTTTCTTGTCCTGTTAAGTGCAAAACACACTATGCAATCTGCAAAGTTAGGTGTTTATAACGAATTGGGCAATACCTATTTATAGGTATTTACAGGAAGGAAAGTGGAGGAAGGCTCCCCAACTGGCCTCACCCCCAACCCCTCTCCAAGGGGAGAGGGGAGTAATATGCCTTGCAATTTTAACGCTTGCTGGTGACTAATCGCCTAGCTTGTTAATGTAGAGGCCTCACCCCCAGCCCCTCTCCAAGGTGAGAGGGGAGTGATATGCTTTGTGAAGTTAACACTTGCTGGTGACTAATCGCTTAGCTTGTTAACTTGTCTGTCTATCAACAGATGAACTTGTCCACTCGTTAACTTGCCAACTCAAAAACTCACCAACTCACATTACCAACTCACAAACTTACCAACTTAAAAACTTAAATTGTTTCTTTTGTTTTACAAATCCCTTCTTTTTCTCGACCCGTTCTAGCGAAAATGTAGGTGAAAAAGTAGGTAAAAAGCCACCATTTCTAGCATTTCACGTCCCTCGACTTGTCTGTTTTTAAGAACAGAACCTGCGTTTTGCACCATTTTGCCTTTCTAGTTTGGTTGCCAGATCGTATTTTTCGAGCCCAATAACCCCCTTTTAGACCCTAAGACCCTGCTTTTTTATGGTCGTTTTGCCCTTTTTGGCCATGTGTTTCATGGTTCGAAAGGGTTTTGTTTATACAATTGCACTGGATA
>ERZ772960.315-NODE-315-length-45533-cov-6.954791_pt1 | contig 45533 bp, 33 predicted proteins | sample MGYA00580678_ERZ772960 | MGnify/ENA primary metagenome ERZ772960 (study PRJEB29015, sample SAMEA2737930) | human oral metagenome | biome: human oral; feature: human-associated habitat; material: dental | place: China | collected 2059 ...
ACTGGATGGAACAAGAGCAGGAACGTGGTATCACTATCACCTCGGCTGCTACTACTACGCGTTGGAAATACAAAGGACAAGAGTATAAAATCAATCTTATCGACACCCCGGGACACGTAGACTTCACCGTAGAGGTCGAGCGCTCGTTGCGAATCCTCGATGGTGCAGTGGCTACTTTCTGTGCCGTAGGAGGCGTGGAGCCGCAGTCGGAGACGGTGTGGCGTCAGGCAGATAAATACAATGTGCCGCGTATTGGTTATGTAAACAAGATGGACCGCTCGGGAGCAAACTTTTTCGAAGTGGTAACACAGATAAAAGAGGTGCTCGGAGCCAATCCGTGCCCCATACAGATACCTATCGGAGCCGAAGAGAACTTCAAAGGTATTATAGACTTGGTAACGATGAAAGCCCTCTATTGGAGAGATGAGACTATCGGTGCCAATTATCAGATAGAGGATATTCCTGCCGATTATCAGGCAGAAGCTGCCGAATGGAGAGACAAAATGCTCGAAACTCTGGCTTCGTTCGACGATCATTTGATGGAAAAATATTTCGACCACCCCGAAACTATCACCGAAGACGAGATACGTGCTGCTATCCGTAAGGCTACTATTGCTATGGAGATAAATCCGATTATCTGCGGCAGCTCGTTCAAAAATAAAGGCGTGCAGCCTCTGCTCGATGCTGTCTGCGCATATCTTCCTTCTCCGCTCGATACGGAATTTATCGAAGGTACAGACCCCGACAACGAAGAGAAAAAGCTACAACGCCGACCCGACGAAAGCGAACCGCTGTGTGCTCTGGCGTTCAAAATAGCTACAGACCCATACGTAGGACGTCTCTGTTTCTTCCGCGTATATTCGGGTAAATTGGAGGCAGGCTCGTATGTATACAATGTGCGTTCGGGCAAAAAAGAGAGAATATCGAGAATATTCCAGATGCACTCCAACAAACAGAACCCCGTGGATTACATCAGTGCGGGCGATATAGGTGCAGGAGTAGGCTTCAAAGATATTCGTACGGGCGATACGCTCTGTAGCGAAGACCATCCGATAGCTCTCGAAAGTATGGACTTCCCCGACCCCGTAATAGGTATTGCCGTAGAACCCAAGACACAGTCAGACCTCGACAAACTCGGAGTGGGACTCGGTAAACTTGCCGAAGAAGACCCGACATTCACTGTTAGAACCGACGAACAGACGGGACAGACGATAATATCGGGTATGGGTGAGCTCCATCTGGAAATCATCATCGACCGCCTCAAACGCGAATTTAAGGTAGAGTGCAACCAAGGCAAACCGCAGGTTACATACAAAGAGGCTATTACCAAAGAGGTTGAGACACGTGAGGTGTACAAGAAACAGACCGGTGGTCGCGGTAAATTCGCAGATATTATCGTAAAAGTAGGTCCCGTAGACGAAGGCTTCGAAGGCTCGTTGCAGTTTATCGACGAGGTGAAAGGCGGTAATATCCCCAAAGAGTATATCCCGTCGGTACAGAAGGGATTCCAAGCAGCTATGAAGAATGGTGTTCTGGCAGGCTTCCCTGTCGATACGCTCAAAGTAACTCTGGTAGACGGTAGTTTCCACGCTGTGGACTCCGACCAGTTGTCGTTCGAAATATGTGCTCAGTTGGCATTCAAGAGTGCTTGTGCCAAGGCTAAACCCGTGCTTATGGAGCCCATAATGAAGCTCGAAGTGGTAACACCCGAAGAGAGTATGGGTGATGTCATAGGCGACCTCAACAAACGTAGAGGCAACGTGGAGGGAATGGACTCTTCGCGTACCGGTGCCAGAATAGTGAAAGCAAAAGTGCCTTTGGCAGAGCTTTTCGGTTATGTAACAGCATTGCGTACCATTACTTCGGGTAGGGCAACAAGCTCTATGGAGTTCTCGCACTATGCAGAAGTATCATCGTCGCTGGCAAAAGCCGTAATAGAGGAGCAGAAAGGACGGACAGACTTATTGTGATAAGATAGGATAAAAATATGATGAAATCATAAAAAGCTCAATTTTAATGGAGAAGGAGCTATCTGAGTGATTCAGGTAGCCTCTTTTTTTAGTAATCTACTTATAAGTAAAACAGTAGTCTCGATTATTTCGAGAGAATAAGGTGCAGAAGGCTGTCGACGGTATCGACGATGAAATCGGGTTTTTCGGCTTCGAGTTCGGTGCGAGGACGAAAGCCCCAAGTAACACCAACTACAGATACTCCCGCATTGTGAGCCGTCTGCATATCTACTGCGGTATCTCCGACGTAGAGCACCCGACTACGGTCTACGTCGGCAATGCGGAGGATATCGTCGACAATGGTAGGATTCGGTTTCGTAGGGAATCCTTCTCGTTGACCGAGAGCAGCTACAAAATCGATGTCGCCGAAGTAGTGAGCTACCATAGGGGCAGTTGCCGACTGGTGTTTGTTCGATGCAATAGCTATCTTTATACCCTCGCGCTCGATAGTTTTAAGCATATCGACGATACCCGGATATGGAGCGGTATTGTCGGTGCAGTGAGCAGCGTAGTAAGGCATCATTACCTGACGCATCTTCTTTACCCACTCGTCGTTTTTACACTCATCGGGGAGCGAACGATATAGAAGCATATCTACTCCATTACCAACGAAGTAACGATACTTATCTTCGGGGTACTGTGGATGTCCGTAGTGCTGCAGAGCATAGTTGGTAGCAATGGCAAGGTCTAAGACCGAATTTATAAGAGTGCCGTCGAGGTCGAAAATCACGAGTTTATACTTGTACATGATATTATACTTTTTCGAAATTTGCGGCAAAGATACGAAAGTATTGCCGAATACGACGCAGATTTATCTGTATGTCGTAGATATTTGCCTGCCCGAAGGGTATATTTACCCGAAAGATACCGATATGGATTCGGTATCGATATATCTATTCATCAACGATATAAGCGAGTGTCTGATGGGGAGCGATGATATCTTGACCCTTGTCTGACCGATGTCTAAGCCAGTGTTTTGGACTGCAATGAGGATAAAATAGACTATATCTTCGTCGCCGTCGACCTCGAACACATTAGCCAAGCGTACGTCGAGATCTCTGAGAGCCACTACGAAAAGTCTCTTGTCGTCGACCAAAGCAAAGAGTGTCTCTCCCACGTTGTTCGAAGCATATTCGACTAAATCGAATAGCTTTCGGGCAATAAAATCGGCTTCTCCTACGGCGTATAACCCCACCACGCCGAGCGAATCGAACCGCCGCACGACGACACCAACCCGCCGAAGATAGCTTCTCTTGGCAGGCAGGTAAGCCGACGGCTCTCTGTCGTCGAATAGTTCTATAGGCACAAGAGCAAACGTGCTGTTCATATCGTTTTACTTGCTATTGACGACGTTACCAACGGGATTGGCGTAGATGCCGAGGAAAATATTGCGGAGCTCTTCTCTGTCGCCCTCCAAGAGACTCAGAGCTTTGTCGGTATAGGATATAAATGCTTCGCGCTGAGTATGAGTATACTCGGAGGCAAAGTCGCTGCCATTTGCAAGGAGGTCGAAAGCAATATAATTGTTCGGGAAAAGTCGGTAACCTCCGTAGATACGCCTATCGATGTCTTGTGCAAGCAGACGGAACTTATCGTTGTGTGAAGCAGAGTCGTATCGGGCAAGTTCGTCTACTCCTATCGGCGGGCAGATGGTGTAATGAATACGTCCCTTGTATTGCGTTATGCCTGTAATGATGCTGTTGATATCTTCGTTTGCCGTCTTGGTGTATGAGCCGTTTTTGCGGCTGAGATAGATTTCTCGCGTCTTGAGGATATCGCAAGGCTCGTATTCGTACGATACGGCTATGGGAGCAATGTTCATCTCTGCCAAATTGTCGGCGAAAGGCTTATCGCTACTCATCGCAAGCATCTTGACGACAGCCACTTGTGTCTTATCGTCGCCGTCCTTGGTGCGTCCATTGCGTTGAGCTATCCAAGTAGACTCGTTCTTGTGTGTAATAGCATACCTCATATAGTCCGATACATTTTGCGAATTGACGAAAATCTCCTTCGCCGTACCTCCGCGTATTATCTTGAACATCTTGTTTATCTTACCGATATCGACCACTATCTGCGGGCGCATCAGATTGCTACCGAAGGTTATTTCCGAAGTCTTGATATGGTTTGCATAAAATATAGTCTGCAATATTGCTGAGTCGAGCACTATATCACGGTGGTTCGATATGTATGTATAACTCTTCTTCGGGTCGATAAGGTCGATACCGCTGTACGATAGATCTGCGGCGGTGGCTCTTACGATGTTGCCGATAGCTTTATCCATTACTTTCGCTTGGAAATCGTAGACCGACGCAATTCGGCGGAAGTCGTCGACAAAACCCTTATAATCTTCGTTCGGGAAAACGTATCGTACTATCGGCTCAAACAAAGAGTCTGAGGCAATTCTTGCGACTGCCTCAGGCACTTCATTATCGTAATACGGACGATACTCGTCCAAGACGCTCTGCTGTATCAAATCTATTATTTTATTATTTTTTGAAATTGATCTTGAAAGTCAATTTGTTGTTAGGTTCGTCTTTGGGATAGAAAGTATAGGTGATGAAGTTATCTCCATCTCCTTCCGGTAAACAATGAAAGTCTACGTCTGACCCATTAGCAGGTATATTATATTCAAGCTTTTGTTCTTTTTTAGTATTGCCAGGGGCACAGTTTTCTCCCATACATAAGGCATCTTTTGTGCCTTCTTTTCTCTGAATATCGGCGACTAATTTCATTTCCATATTAGTGGTAAGTTTACCTGTAATTCCACGTTCTTCGTCTCCGAATATAGGATGTTTATGTTTTGTATTAACTACAAAAGAATCCCCGTCTTTTACTACCTTCATATTACCGTCTATGGGTAATTTTAATTCGAATTTCACCTTTTCGGGATCGTTCTTGTCAGGAGTGTTGTTCTTGCAAGCAACAAGAATCATAGAGCATACTGCTAATGCTATTAAACTGATTTTTTTCATCTTATTTTCCTTTGTTTTTTATTTTGTAATTAAATTAATTATCTCTTTTTTACCGTGCCGTTACTGTATTTTTACCGTGCCGGTTGTTATTATCTCTTTGGTATCGGTATTGATTACGACACCCACTACAGAGCAGTTTTCGAGACTCCACTTATCGTTTTTCACCTCGTAGCTTAGGGTCTTCTCCACTGTGCCTGCCGTGGAGAGCGATATGCTCTCGCCCCACAGACCGTTGATAGCAGTACGCAGTACGTGGTTGTGTACGTAGTCGTTGCGAGGTACTCCGCCGTCGTTTTGGTAGCCTACTATACCATCTTCGACGAGCCACAGTATCAGTGCCGTACTGCCCGATACCGCCGATTGTGCGGTTACCTTAGAGGCAATATTCAGATTGGTGGTATCGCCTTTGGTTTCCTTTGTGGCTGTAAGCGATACTTCTATGGGAGTATCTTGTGTGATACGTTCCAAAACGGCACTGTTCCACAGTGTGTAGTCGAAGATGTATTGTGTCTTGTATTGTACGAAATCTACCATACCCGAAGGCAGTACTATCTTCGACAAGTCGCCGAAAGCCTTGTAATACTCCGTAGCTTCTGGGCATTTGAGGTCGAATGTGGAGTGGTGGTTGAAGCTACAATCGGGATACATTGCTATGCCTATGATCTTGTCGCCCACAATACTGTGCATTGAGCTTAGTCCTTTGGCGGCTTTGGGGCAGTTGGTACAGTCTACTCCCGTAAAGTCTACCACTACGACAGGTTTTTTAAATGAAGAGGCATCGAGAGGAGTAGTCCTGTCGCTTACCGGTATATTGTCGCAGGCTGTCAGCAGTGCCGCAGCCAGCAGTGTCATAAATATACTGTTTCTTATGCTCATAAGTTGTTTGCTTTTATCTGTTTTTTTGAAAATCATTTTAAAAAGTCATATTATACGATACCTGCAATCCCTTGAATGCCGGTACATATCGACATACGCCGCCCGAACAGTTGTAGCCCGCACGAGTACGTCCGTATGCTACTTGTATTCTGTGAGCTCCGAGATTGTAAGTAACTCCCACGTTGTAGTAATTCAGCTTGGTGGAGCCTATGTTGAACATATTCTGCCCAAACACCATAAGGTTGCCAAAGAGAGAGGCTTCTACCAGCCCGAATATCCAGTCGCCTTGGTTTGTACGTTCTATCGGTTTTCTGTATGTCGGCGAAGCGGGGTCGTCGGCGCCGCCGTATGGACTTGCTATGAGGTATTGCAGCTCGTAACGGAGCGAGAAGTCGTCTGTTATATGGTTTTTACCTTCGAATATAAATATATTCGATGTTACTATATCTTCGGGTTCGCTTACTATCACTCTCGGGTTGTATTGTTGAAACAGATAAGTGGCGTTGAACGAGAACGATTTGGATATTTTCTTTGTCAATTCGACGTTGATATCGGTGTAGTACGTTTCACCGAAACCGAAGAACGGCGCAGTGTAGCCGTTGCTGCCCTTGATATTGTATTTGGGGTTTGGGTCGCCGCTTACGAGGCGATTGTTACCGTCGAGGTCTTTGAGGTACTCTTTCTGCAAGCCACATACGTACGAAGCGTTGAGTTTTACGGTAGTGCCGTATTTGCCTCCCAGCGGAGTCTCTTTTTTGAATGTATACCCGAAGCTACCCTGTATAGCCCATTCGCCTGCGGGCTGTGTAGCATACGGACGCAGAGCCGCCAGAGCATAAGTGTGTGTCTGGGTGAAAGCGGGTAGGTGGTTGATAAATGCTGCACTGCCGCGTTGTGTACGGATACTGCGGTATGCCATATTGTCGCTGCGTTTTACTTGCAACATAGCACTCAGTCCCTTGCGGGAGTATGTACCCGAGAGCAACAGCGCCGAACCGTCTTTGTAGATATATTCGTTGTCGGCACTTGGGTCGTTGGCTTTGAGGGCATACTCCGCAAGTAGACCGAAATTGCCTTTCTGCAATTGTAGACGTATGTCGCCTGCGGCAACATTTTCGGGGAGATTCAGTTTTTGTGTAAGTGTCCTATAAATATTCTCCTTCGGCTGATATTTGCTCACAAACGATGCCCCAAGCATTACGTTCCAATCGTTATCTTGCAGATACTTAACCCATTCGTTTATGTTGAGTTCTAAGTCGCTACCCCATACTGCTCCCTGCGTGAAGTCGAATCCCCAAGCGTTTGACTCGTCGTAGTTGAAATACACACGTTGCACGCCGCCAAGTAGCTTGAAACGTATGCCACTATACGGTTGTAAGAATAGCCTTGCACCGCGTAGAGAGTTGTCGATACCGAGCGAGCGTTCTTCGTATGTACGGAATATTAGCCCGCTACCGAATTGGTCGTAGAAGTTGCCCACTGTCAGGGTGTTGTTTTTGAATTTTCCCGTAACGTAGAAGTTGGGTATACCTTCCCCGGCAAATTCTTTCTCGAAGCCGGGTAGAGGCTTGTTGAGCAGTTCCAATCGTGCACCGGCATCGACATATTGACTGCCGAAATTGAGATTCAAATATGTGTTGGACAGGAATTTATCCGTTACCGCACCTGTACCTATGACGCTATCTGCCTGTGGGAAAAGCATATCGCTCTGAATGCTACCCGACAAGTAGGTGGTGCTATTCTCCTGAGCCAATGTGTCTACACAAGCGGCGGCAGACGAAAACACCGCCAAAACAAAAGCAATAACTCTGACGTTCAATCTCATTGTTGCCTGAGGTTTATTTATTACCTATCAATTCTCTGACTTTTTCTATAAGATGGTTCTCCGAGCCGTCGGTATAGCCGTTGCGCGAATCCACTATTTTACCGTTGCCATCGACTATAAACACGGCAGGAATCATCGTAACGCCCAGTGCACGTTTGAAGTCGCTGTTGGGGTCGAGCAATACTTCGTATTCCCATTCGTTCTGGTCTACCAGAGGTTTTACTTTATGTATGTTCTGAGCCTCGTCGATAGAGACGGCATATAGCTTTACTCCTGTCTCTTTCTGCCATTCGTCGTACACCTCGGCAATAGCTTTCAGTTCTCTTTGGCAGGGTTTGCACCACAGAGCGAAAAAGCTTATTATAAAGGGTTTTCCGTCGTTGCTGAGGGTCTCTGTCGAGATGGTTTTACCGTCGAGGGTTTTGAGTGTTACTTTTGGTAACTGGGCAAATGTTGTTGCCGACAATAAGGCTACGATAGCCACTAATAATGTTTTTCTCATATTATTTTACTATTTTAAAAATACAAATGTAATTGTTTTATATTGATTCATATTCCGATTCGACTATTTTTGTTTGCAAAGGTTTTATGCTACTTCTCTTGTTTTTCGTTTTTTTCTTCTAAAACAGCCTCTTTCGTCTCTTTTGTTGTTTCGGTTTCTTTCTTATTTTTCGTTTTTTTCTTCTGTTTTCTATATTTGGCTATCAACGATTTGAGCGAGTTGAAGCTCTCCTGATACATCACTCCGATGCCTTGTGTATACGGAGCGTCTTTGAAGTCTTGAATGCTATTGGTACGGTTGTAAACCTTGGCTGCAAGTCGTCCCGATTGGTTGAGTTTGTATTCGAGTTCGAAGTCGAGAATGGCGTTGTTCCATCCTTTGTTTTGTTCGGGAGTGGGCTGTGCCGTTTTTTTCAAATCATCGTCTCTATATCCCAAGCTACTGTTAATCATTATTCTTTCGTTTGGAGCATAGTTTATATTTACTCCGTATTCGTTGTTTCGTGTGCCTGCCGTCTGGTCTTGTTCGAGTTTTATATTGACTCCTATGGTAAACTTATCGGATATCTGTGAAAGCAAGTTGTTGAGCTGGCTACCTAATGTAGAGGCTACCAACGATATAACGTCGGATGTAGTCTGGTTGCCCTGATTTGGCTGCTCGTTGTTTGGCATATTCGAATTGGGATTGTAAAAGCGACCGAAGGCCAAAAGATATATTATCTGGCGATTCATCATCTCTTCGGTATTGATAATGTTTTTCAATGCCCTACGGGTATCGTCGGTAGAGTTTGGCAGTTCTATATCGAATGTTATATTCGGACTGGTGAGTACTCCCGATAGGTTCAGGATACAGTTTACAGGTATCATAGCGTTTGATACCGATTTCACCGTTGGGTCGAATAGCCCTTTTACTGAGGCTCTTGTCTTGTGTATGGCTTTCAGGTTGATAGTAGGATTCGTTGGGTCGCCGTTCCAGACGAGAGTAGAGCCCGGCGATATTGAGAACTCTCTTTCAAGTGCTTGCTGGAAGGTAAATAAATATTTACCTTCTGTCAGAGTATAAGCACCTTTGAGCGACATATCTTCTGTCTTACTGTTGTATCCGATATTGAAAATACCTTCGCCGCGGGCTTGTATCATATCTCCCGAAGTCTGGTCGATAAGTAGTTGGAGTTGTGCGTTGGGGTTGACGTTTACCGTAAGATTTAGGTTTACGGTAGATGTCGGAGGTATTTTTGTCATTTGTTTGCCCGACGACATTTTTGAAGTACTGTCTGCTGTGGAGAACGATAGAAAGTTGTTTGTCGAAGAAGAGGCCGACGCAGCATCGTCGAGAGCTATTACAACCTTGGTATTGGGCTCTACTATAGCGATATAATTAATATCGCTGTGTGCTTCGGTACCGCTTATAGTGCCGTATCCCGAGGCATATACCTGCCCGAAAAACGGCATATCCGAAGACTTTCTTCTATTGAATATCAGTATATTGCTACCCTGTATATCTATCTTATACTTAATATTATCGATAAAATGGCGATGCGATACATACCCATTGGCAATAGCCTTATTACCTTGGCTATCGAATAGTTCGATATTGTTTATAATGATTTTATCTTTTGTAAGTTCGAGCGTATCGCTGAAATAGAAGTCCGACCCGAGAATATCTATTTTTATCCGTCCTTTGTCGACTGCTGCTTTTGTTTCGACAGTGGTACTTCCCTCTTTAAGATTTGCTCCGAGCCGAAACCACCCCGTACCGTAACCGTCTACTTCGGCAAGTATCGTCTTTACAAACTTTTCGATGAATCGAAGCCTTAGCTTATGAGCCTCGCCTGCTATGAAAAGCGAGTCTCTGAAAACAAACCATTTACCTTTAAGAGTAGCCGCCGACATAGCGCTATCGTTAGATACTTTCCCCTCGAAATCGAGACTTTGGGTGTTGTGGTTGAACTGTGAAACGGCTTGCATCTTACCCACCGAATATCCGTTGAATATAAAGTCGTTGGAGGCTACGCTCAACTCTACCGAAGGTCGGTCGAATACTTGCGATAGAGTGGCATTGCCCGTTACTATGCCTCCAAACGATATTGCAGCATCTTTGGGTAAAAGCGACGATACGAAGCCCAAATCTATATCGTTGAGCGAGAGTTGCAACTTGTCTTCGGCGAGTTTCGAGGCTACTCCGTCTATTTTTATACTTTGGTTTGCATTGGATATAGCGAAGTGGTTAATAGTTAATGTTTTGAAGTCGGTAAAGATAGACGATTTCCGTACGTCGAATATTTTATTTTTTGCCTCTATCTGTGTTGGTAATATGTTGACATCCAGATTTAAATCGTTGTTTATACCTCTCGATAGTTTGGCGTTTGTAAATATTTCACCTGCCAGAAAGTTTTTTCGGTCGAAGTTTTTCCACGCTATAAGCATATTTATCGAATCGCTTTCGAAATCGGAATTAATAGCTACAAGTATCGAATCTTGAGGTAACTGAACAGACGACGAAGCAACGAACTTAATATTTTGAGCGTCGTTGTAACAGTTGAGTCGGGTAGAATTGAGCCGAATATTTCCATTTACAAGTTGTGGAATCTCTATGCCAAGGTTAAACATCTGTACGTCGCCGTTGTAGAAGCCCGATACGGTGCTCTTTCGGGTTGTAGTCCAACCTATATTGAGTACGTCGCATAGCTTTTTGAGAGGCTCTATTTCGAAATAAAATCCCAAGTTGTTTCTGGTAGCAAAATCGTATTTTGCTCCAAACCCATCTTCCGTCTTGCGTAATATCGGTATGACGCTATATATCATATTCATAATGTCAGACGGCACTTTTGCAAATGCATATTTACCTGATATATAGCCGTTTATTAAATCGGATTCTACGATAGTCTGTAGCGAATCGTTATGTGTTTTCGACGATATGTATATCTTGTCGGTAGTGTATATGCCGTTGTTTTTTATGGCAATAGAGTCTAAGACGATTGTTCCGTTGATATTCTCTATTTTATTACCTGTGAAGTTGGCTGCAATGCCGAAGTTGAGCTCCAGATTTTCGTACCCTTCGATGAGACTGAGCCTATTAGGCCTGAAATGTCGTACCGAGGCTTCGAATTGGAACTTCTTATTTATCTTTTCATTCAAATCGACAAGCCCGTGAAATCGTACTTTGCCGTTTTCGTCGTCGAGCGAGGCATTACCCTCGAAGCGATTTCGTGCGATTTGCCCATCGAGTGAAATATTGTTGTAAGTGTATCCATTGAATACCAATGTCTTTATATTTGCATTTACATTGCTCTCGAAAGGGACGTTTTGCCCTGCGTGTACCTCTGCGTATGCCTCTACGACTATACTGCTCAGCCCATTGTCGTCGTCCATTATACGAGAGAGATCGAGTCCGTCGGGGCAACTTATGCGACCATCGATATCGAATGTCGATAGTCGGTCGTACGACTTGATATTGAGGTCGGTATATACGGTACCTATGTGAGTGCGGAGATTGCCTATTATCTTGATATTGTTGAGATAACCGTTTATCTCTCCTTTGTACGAAAATTCCTTTATCCGCACTATCTCTTGCGGCAATACCAACGGTTTGCGGTTGAATACGGCTATTAGGTCTTGTATTTTAGGAATATATCCGTACAGATTTTCGATATTGCACGAGATATATGTTTTTTCGATGTCGGGCAACCCTACCAGACGCGCATTGCCCGTAAGAGCCAATGAATTACCGCTACGCACCGACACTTGTCGGACAAGAATATCTTCCAAGACACCCTCGGCAGACAGTTTTATCGAAATATTGCCGTCGATATTACCTATCTGAGGCGCTGTGGGAGCAATATCTGCAGGAGCTATGTCGGCGGCAAAGCCTTTGAGCAATATCCTTTTATAAGCCTGCAATCCAAGTACCAGAGTATCTATCGACAACTCAGAGTGTGGCAAAGAGATACTTGTCTTGTTTATTATAAGATTGCTATCGGTGAGCAAGAATGCGGTTTCGAGGTTTTTCAATTTGAGCCCCGACCGTTCTACGAAGCTAAGGCTGCCGACTCTGCCTTTGTAATAGTTTTTATCTATCATATCTACTACAAACTGCCCGTTTATCTCCGACAGTAATATATTTGCGGCATCGAACGTTTCGCTCTTCTCGGAAGGCGATTTCGTCAAATCTCGGTACGACAGACTGCTATTTATCAGGCGGATATCTTTTATCTGCAATATGAAACTCCACTTCGAATCGGTCTTGCTCGTCGTCTCGAACAATCGGCTCAGTACAGACACGTTCGTATTGCCTGATTTGTCGGTAACGATATTCATTTTTATACCGTCGAGAGTAACGCTATTGACCTCTACTTTCTTTTCGAATAGCTTCAAGATCGATATATTTGCCTCTACCTTACGTGCAAATAAAAGCGTATCGCTACTGAGGTCTTCTACGTACAAGCCTTCGACCGAAAACCCTTTGAATATACCGATATCTACCTTATCGACAGAGATTTTCGTACCAATCTTTCCCGATAGATTATCTACGACCTGCCTTACTATAAAATTCTGTATCGGAGGCAGGCTGATGAGCAAAGGGAGTATTATCGCCAACGTTACAAGCGATATGACTAATATTCCGAGTGCTCTTCTTGCGGTCTTATACATTCAAATAATTCTAAAGAAACGACGACGAATTTATATATGCAAAGGTATAGTTTTTTCACATATTACACGTAAAACGAGAGTGTTTTTTATGTCGCCCTCCCCTATTTTGTACCGAAACATTTACTCCGCTTTAGAATCACATTTCTCGCTAAGCCTTGTAAATATTTCCGGGGAGCATCTTTATTACGCCTTTGAATTCGAGCATTACCAGTATCGCCGATAGCTTCTGAATAGGAATACCCAGTGCTCTGCTGAGGTCGTTTGCCGAAGCCGGTATGTCTCTGATTTTGTCTACTATAAGCTGCTCTTCGTCCGACAAAGAGACGAACATAGAGGCTTGTTGAGGTTTTTGATGACTTCTGTCCCATTCCAAGATATCGAGCATATCGGCAGTATCGGTTATCATTTGAGCTTGGTTGGTCTTTATCAGGTTGTTGCAGCCTTGCGAAAACTTATCGTCGACTCTTCCGGCGAAGGCAAATACGTCGCGGTTGTAGCTATTGGCTGCTTGTGCCGTAAGAAGTGCTCCGCCCTTGCAGGCACTCTCTATTATCACTGTCGCGTCCGATAGACCTGCGATTATCCTATTGCGTTGTACGAAGTTCGACGGATCTACCACAGTATTAGTAGGGTACTCCGATACGATAGCTCCGCCGCGTTCCAATATATTATCGGCTAACTGCTTGTGTCGCTTAGGATATACCATATCGAGCCCGTGTCCTACTACGGCTATGGTAGGTATATTCTCTCTGAGGGCTGCCTTATGTGCCTCTCCGTCTACGCCATAGGCGAGTCCGCTTACTATTGCGATATTGCCTATAGTCTTAGGTATCTGGCAGATAAAGTTATCGGTGAGTTCCCTGCCGTATGCTGTCATATTGCGGGTGCCTACCACTGCTACGAGTCTCTCCGCGTCGAGATTTGCCTCGCCTTTGCGATAAAGTATCGTCGGGGCGTCTTCGCACTCTCTGAGGCGGTATGGATACTCTTCGTCGAGGACGAAATAGGTCGTTATATTGTTTTTCTCGATAAACTTAGTCTCTGCTTCGGCACGTCGTAGAGCCTCGTCTCTATCGCTTTCAGAAATGATTATATCGCCGAGTCCCGATATTCTGGTATTGATGCTTTTTCTACTAAATACCTGTTCGGCACTGCCATATATGGATATCAAGTTGCGTATCCTTATTTTCCCTATGCCTTTTATGAGTGTAAGGGCTATTTCGTAGAAATGGTTCATCTTCGGTTTTTATAGTTTTTATAATACAAAAGTAATGATTTTTTTCGTCTGTTTCTATCGCTTATGCAAGGTTAGCTCTCACCGACAATTTGGCAGAAAACGGTGTTTTTTTATAAAGTTTTACCTTATAGCGAGCTTATAGACACCTTATAGACATCTTATAGACGTAACATACCTTTATTCTCCTGACAATATGTCGCTATTGGTGATAAAATCAGCTTTTTGCTATTGCTTAATTGCAAAATTTAAACTTATAGTTTGTAATTCGCAATTAATTATTACCTTTGCAGTCTGTTTTTCTGCGGCTGTGGTGTAATTGGTAGCCACGCCAGACTTAGGATCTGGTGCTGAGAGGCGTGGGGGTTCGAGTCCCTTCAGCCGCACACAAAGCGAGGCTATTCTACGAAAAGGATAGTCTCGCTCTTTTGTTCGAAGAGAGTTGTATGTTTTTTACAAATAACATTAACACAATATTAATCAATATATTAACACAAAAAAACAATGACAAAGATTTTCAGTCTGTTTATACTATGTCTCTTGGTGGTTGCCTGCGGCAAAAAGCCCACCCCAAAGCCTTACGAATACTTCCGTATCGACCTGCCCAAACACGAATATCGTACGGTCGACAGTCTGCCCAACATAGCCTTTCAGATATCGAAGTACAGCAAAATAAGCGACTACACTGGCGGCGACGTAAAGGGGTACAATATCGACTACCCTGCTCTCAACGGCAGGATACACCTGACATATATGCCACTCGACCTCGACTCGTTCATAGTGGTTACCGAAGACAGCCGCCGCCTTGCATACAAACACACGATAAAGGCTAATTCCATCATCGAAAACTACTACGAAAACGATACGACGAAGGTATACGGCGTGCTATTCAAAATATCGGGCAATGCGGCTTCGCCCGTGCAGTTCTTTATTACAGACAGCGTCAAGAATTTCTTACGGGGAGCTCTCTATTTCAACAACATACCCAACTACGACTCTATAATGCCCGTAGCAGATTATGTACAAGAAGATATAGAACGACTTATAGAAAGTATGCACTGGAAGTGATTTTTTTTGTACCTTTGTGCTTCGTAATTTTGGATAAAAAATACAGATAAGATATGGAAATACTAAAAAGATTTATCGAGACGGCAAAGTCGAATCCGCAACGAATCGTTTTGCCTGAGGGCGACGAGCCCCGCACACTGAAAGCAGCCGACAGAATCATTGGTGATGGCATTGCCAAAATAATCCTGCTCGGACAGAGCGACAAGATACTCGCTCTGGCAAAAGAAAACGGGTTGAAGAACATCGAACGGGCAACTATCATCGACCCGCAGAAGAGCGCGGATGCGGAGAGATACACCGACCTACTCTTCGAACTGAGGAAAAACAAAGGTCTGACACGCGAACAAGCCGTAGAGCTCGTAAAAGACCCGCTATATTTCGGCTGCCTTATGATAAAATCGGGCGATGCCGACGGCGAACTCGCAGGAGCACGCAACACTACGGGCAATGTACTTCGTCCCGCTCTGCAGATAATAAAGACACAACCCGGCATAAGCGTAATATCGGGAGCTATGCTGATGTTCTGCAAAGAGAAAGCATACGGCGAAGACGGTTTCTTGCTCGTGGCAGACGTAGCGGTAATGCCAAACCCGACAGCTCAGGAGCTTGCTCAGATAGCTGTCTGCACAGGCAGGACAATGAAAAATATGATAGGTATCGAACCGAAAGTGGCTATGCTCAGCTTCTCTACCAAAGGCTCGGCACAGCACGAATTTGTAGACAGAGTGGTAGAGGCTACGGGAATGGCTCAACAGATGGCACCCGAACTCAAAATAGACGGTGAGTTGCAGGCCGACGCCGCACTCGTACCTTCGGTAGGTAAGTTCAAAGCACCGGGCAGCCCCGTGGCAGGCGAAGCCAACGTATTGGTATTCCCCGCTTTGGAAATAGGCAATATAGCCTACAAAATGGTCGAAAGACTCGGCGGTGCCGTATCGGTAGGTCCGGTACTGCAAGGTATGGCTGCTCCCATCAACGACCTGTCTCGCGGATGTTCGGTAGACGATATTTACTATATGACGGCTATTACAGCCAATCAGGCTATTACGGCTAAAAAACAGTGATTATCGATTTCGTAGACAAAATGAACGCATTGATAAAAACTTCGTATCGTTTCCCCAACCAGACTGCCGTGTACAACGGCAAAGTACGCGATGTCTATACCATCGGCGGCAAAGAGTTGGTGATGATTACTACCGATAGGATTTCGGCTTTCGACGTGGTGATGCCTCGCGGAATACCTTTCAAAGGACAGATATTGAACCAAATAGCAGCTAAGTTCTTGGACGAAACCAAAGACATCTGCCCCAACTGGAAGTGTGCCACACCCGACCCGATGGTTACCTGCGGCATAATGTGCAAAGGGTTCCCAATAGAGATGATAGTACGCGGGTACCTGTGCGGCAGTGCGTGGAGAGACTACAAAGCCGGTGCTAAGACTATCTCGGGAGTACCGATACCCGACGGTATGCGTGAAAACGAGAAGTTCCCCACACCGATAGTTACCCCCACAACCAAGGCGGAGCTCGGGCGGCACGACGAAAATATCTCGAAAGAGGAGATAATAGCCCAAGGGCTTGTAAGTGCCGAAGACTACGCCGTTGTGGAGCGTTATGCTCTGGCTCTTTTTGAACGCGGCACGCAGATAGCCGACCGACGCGGGCTGATACTTGTGGATACCAAATATGAGTTTGGTACTGCCGACGGTACGATATATCTTATGGATGAGGTACATACGCCCGACTCGTCGCGCTACTTCTACAAAAACACCTATCGCGAGCTTTTCGAAGCGGGCAAGCCTCAGCGGCAGCTCTCGAAAGAGTTTGTCAGACAATGGCTTATGGACAACGGCTTCCAAGGCAAAGAGGGACAGAAGATACCCGAAATGACCGACGAGGTAGTTCGTGGCATATCGGAGCGTTACAGAGAGCTGTACGAACAGATTACGGGAGAGAAATTCACGGTATCGGACAACGAAGATATCGAACAACGTATCGAGAAAAACGTCTTGAATTATCTCAGCAAATAAAACAGCGACAATAAAATATCGCTAAAAAAAGACGACCGTATCGTTTGGTATGGTCGTCTTTTTTAGGTATAACCTTGCGTATTAAATTATCCATAAAATTATATTTGGAAATTTGGCAGACCTTTTTTAACTTTGCCACGTAGTTGTTAATAGGCAATAATTCATTGTAAACAAAAAACAAACCATGCTACTCACACTCAAATAGCGGTTTTGCTCTCAAAGAGTGGTTTTAGACCTTCATTCACCTCCCAAAAGCAGAAATATTATATTAGTACAAATTTATAATTCAAATCGTTATGAAACAGATAAATGTATTAGCCATAGTGTTATGTTTACTCGTATCGTGCAATCGCAACACTATAAAAACAAATAAAAACTGTGGAAGAGAACCCGACTTGGTAGGACAAACCGTTCGGTTCAACCTGATGAATAAATCTATGACCTCTACTTTCAACATCATACAGTATGAAGAAGATGGAGTAGATGCCGAAAGTGTTACAATCTCAGATACAGACGAAAATATGCTACAGTTTTTTATAAAATATTGTGCAAACAAAAACATAGTATTCAAAGACCATGTAATGGCTTTTGTAATATATACCAATTCTATTGCCAGCGAAAGTACTGTAAATGACGACCAAATAAAAGGAATCACCGTATATACGGTAAAGGGGAATAGAATCATGCATCATCTGTTCCTACGAGACAGCAATAATAATTTTTATGAAGAAGAAAATGTCAGGGTAAGAGTTCCTTGGATTACATCCAATCATATTGGTTTCTATTCTCGAAATTATGTCTTCCCCGACAATCAAACTCATTCTACTATTGTTATTGATGGAAAGTTGTCTTACAAAATTTGGAAAAATCTTGACAGATACTGGACTTCGATTATAACATATGAGGTCAATCCCAGACCAAATCCTAAAGTAAGGACTATAATGTACAAACACGGAGACTCTGTAAGCGGTTGCAAATTATAATTCGTATAAAAGAATAGACTTACTATTATTCTTTTTTCCCCTCATAAAGGGATACGATAAATAAGGAAAATAATTTATACCTTTGTGGCGTAAAATTGAAGGCAGATAAATATCCTCAATAAATTTTATATCTAACATCATTTTTATCGATAAATGCTCGAATACGAACAAGATTCTACATTTAGCACACTTCCACAAATACCCGACAGAGAGTTACACGAGGAGTGCGGCGTATTTGGTGTATTTGGCGTGCAGAATGCTGCCAACCTCACGTACTACGGCTTGCACTCGCTGCAACATCGCGGGCAGGAGGGGTGCGGCATAGTAGCGTGTAACGACGGCGTATTCTCCAACGTCAAAGGCGAAGGACTGGTAACGGAGATATTCAACGAGAAAAATCTGTCGTCGCTCGAAGGCAATGCATCTATCGGGCACGTACGCTACTCCACTGCCGGCGGCGGAGGTATCAAAAACGTGCAACCGTTCGTATTCCGCCACCATACGGGCAACTTTGCCTTGGCACACAACGGCAACCTCGTCAATTCGAGGGAACTGTCGAACTACCTCGAAGACAGGGGAAGTATCTTCCAATCGACCTCCGACTCGGAGATACTGGCACATCTTATAAAAAAAGAGAAAGACGAGGCAGCCAAACTCTACAACATCATCGAAGCGTTGAATATGATAGAGGGAGCTTTCGCTTTCCTTATCCTTACAGAAAACAAACTCTATGCCGCACGCGACAAATATGGGCTGCGTCCGCTCTCGATAGGACGGCTCAACGGCGGATATGTCGTCAGTTCGGAGACCTGTGCCCTCGACATTGTCGTAGCAGAGTTCGTAAGAGACGTCGAGCCGGGGGAGGTAGTCGTCTTCGACCGAAACGGTATGACATCGACAGATTATTCGAAATTCAAACATCATTACCTGTGTGCGATGGAGTTTGTCTACTTCTCGCGTCCCGACAGCGATTTGGAGCGTTGCAACGTACACTCGTTCCGCAAAGAGAGCGGCAAACTGTTGTTCGAAGAGGCTCCCGCCGACGCCGATATAGTAATCGGCGTGCCCGACTCATCGCTGAGTGCGGCGATAGGATATGCCGAAGCAAGCGGGATACCATACGAGCAAGGATTGGTAAAGAATAAATACGTGGGTAGGACGTTTATTCAGCCGTCGCAGGATATGCGTGAGAAGGGCGTAAAGATGAAGCTATCTGCCGTGCGTTCGATAGTGAAAGACAAACGCGTGGTGCTCATAGACGACTCGTTGGTACGCGGCACCACATCGCGACGTATAGTGGCTATGCTACGCGAGACAGGCGCCAAAGAGATACACGTCCGCATTGCTTCGCCCCCGATAACACACCCGTGCTTCTACGGCGTAGACACAAGTACATTCGACGAACTGATGTCTGCCCGCAAGAGTGTGGAGCAGGTGCGTCAGGCTATCGGTGCCGATACGCTTGCGTTTCTATCGCAGGAGGCTCTCTACAAGTCGGGCTGCCGCAAGGAGCTTTGCCTTGCCTGCTTCAGTGGCAATTACCCCACCGCCCTCTACCAGAGCATCGACGAGGCAAACAAAGAAGGTAAGTTTTAGGTTACGGATATTACGGTTGAAGCGGTGAAGTGTTTAAGCGTTTAATTGTTGAAGCAGTGTAGGGTGGAAATAAAAAGGGATTAACCACACAAGGCTCGCCCCTTCATTTTTACTTCTTAATTTTTCATTCAAACGCGTCAGCGTTTTACCATCTTTGCTATTGTGCCATCGGCTCTGACAGTGTAGACACCTGCGGGTAGGTACGAGACTTCTACACGGTCGGTATCGGCGGAGTGGGCTACTTCGGTGCCGTATATGTTATTATTGCTGTCCGATAAAATGATTACTTTTGGGCATTGTTTGATTCTGTTTTGCTGATAAAAGCACAATTAAATAAAAGGGGCTGACCTTCTACCAGGGAATCAGCCCTGTTTTTTTATCCAATCCAAAAACTTTATCGGACAGCAATAATTTTTTATCGATAGTTTTGTGTACATATCCTATGGAAATGTGTTAAACGACATATTAGTAGAACTCCACAACGAAAGACATATATGGCAGATAATATTCTTTCGCAACTATTTTGTATCTTTGCAGCCATAAAAATCATAGTAATTTAAAAGATTATACTTTTTCGAACCAATACAAAATATGGCAGTAAGTTATCAGCAAGCAGGCGTTAATCTCGAGGCAGGTTACGAGGTAGTAAGCAGAATAAAAAAACACGTATCGTCGACCTCCCGACTCGGCGTGATGGGCAATATCGGAGCCTTTGGCGGTATGTTCGACCTGTCGGCATTGAAACTCAAAGAGCCCGTACTCGTCAGCGGTACCGACGGCGTAGGTACCAAACTCAAGATAGCCTTCGCCCTCGACCGACACGATACTATCGGCATCGACGCCGTGGCTATGTGTGTCAACGACGTGCTGGCACAGGGAGCCGAGCCTCTCTTTTTCCTCGATTATATAGCCATCGGCACCACAGACCCTGCCAAGGTAGAGCAAATCGTAGCAGGCGTATCCGAGGGGTGTAGGCAGGCAGGTTGTGCCCTCGTCGGCGGCGAGACAGCCGAGATGCCATCGATGTATCAGCAGGGCGAATACGACATAGCAGGCTTCACCTGCGGCGCTGTGGAGAAGTCGCAACTCATCGACGGCTCGCGTGTAGCAGTAGGCGACGTGCTAATAGGCATCGCCTCCACAGGCGTTCACTCCAACGGCTTCAGTTTGGTACGCAAAATCGTTGCCGACAATAATCTGGATTTGAATAAAATATACCTCGAGTTGTCCGACAGGCAGACTCTTGGCGAGGTGCTGCTCACCCCGACCAAGATATATGTAAAGCCCGTTTTAGATGTCGTACGTCGCTGCAACGTACACGGTATAAGTCACATCACAGGCGGCGGTTTCTACGAAAATATCCCGCGTATACTTGGCAAAGGACAGGGTATCGAAATCAAAGAGGGCAGCTGGGAGATTTCTCCCGTATTCCGCTTCCTTGAGAGATATGGCAACGTACCGCACGACGAGATGTTCAACATCTTCAATATGGGTATAGGAATGGTCGTGGCGATGTCTGCCGACGAAGCCGACGAAGCCATAGCCATACTCGAAAAACACGGCGAGAAAGCAACGGTTATAGGCAAAGTAACCGACAAAGAAGGAGTGAAAATAAGTTGATACGCATACTGTGAGATACTGTTTTTTCTTAATATTTTTATTTGTAAGCCTATCGGCGATAAGCCAAGAGGTAGTGCTTTACGGCAATATCAGCGATAAAAATACGGGCGAAATCCTCATAGGAGCCTCGCTGAGCGTCGTCGACTTGAATCAGGGCACCGTAACCGACGACAAAGGCGAATATTCGCTCTCGCTACCCAAAGGCAAACACACGATAATAGTATCCTCTACGGGCTACAAGACCGATACGTTAAACATCAATATCTCACAAGACACCCGCCGCAATATTCGTCTGTCGGCAATATCCACCATACTTAGCAGTGTAGAGATTTCTGCCGAGCAAAACCAAAATATCCGACGTATAGAGCCTTCTGTCAATCGCCTGTCGGCCACTGCCATCAAGGCAATCCCTGCGATGATGGGCGAGGTAGACATCGTCAAAGCCTTGCAGCTACTACCCGGAGTGCAAGCGGTAGCCGAAGGTTCATCGAACTTCAGCGTTCGCGGCGGCGGCTACGACCAAAACCTGATACTGCTCGACGACGCCACGATATACGGAGCATCGCACCTGCTTGGATTCTTCTCGATATTCAACAACGACGCCATAAAAGACGTAAAACTCTATAAGGGCGATATACCCGTTGCCTTCGGCGGTAGGCTCTCGTCGCTGATGGAGGTACGTACAAAAGACAATATAACGAAAAAGCTGCGTGTAAACGGCTCCATCGGCACCATCTCGTCGAAACTGACCATAGAAACTCCCATCGTAGACGAGAAGGTAAGTCTTATGCTGTCGGGTAGGCGTACTTATGCCGATATATTTATCCCTCTTGCCAACGACAAATCGATAAAAAACGCCAAACTCTACTTTTACGACCTCAATGGAAGGTTCAACTGGACTATAAGCCGCAACGACCGTGTGTTCCTATCCGTATATTCGGGCAAAGACCACTTCAAGAATCAACTTGCAGGCATATCTTTCAGCAACAACGTAGGGTCGGCCGGCTGGCACCACGTTTTTTCGCCCCGATTGGTATCGAATCTATCCGTCTTTACGAGTAAATACGACTACTTCCTGCTCGAGGACATATCCGAGGAGATTAGCTTCGACTGGAAGGCTGTACTGAACGACATAGGCGGCAAACTCGATTTCACGTGGCTGCCCGACTCCAACAACAGTATACGGTTCGGCTATCAGGCTGTCCACCATCGGATAGACCCCGGCAAAGGCGGCGGTAGTGGGCAGAATACGCTGATAGACAACTCATCGTTTCAGCTCTCGCCTATGTATACGCTCGAACACGCTCTGTATGCCTCTCATCAGACGACACTATTCGACAAACTCGGCATTCGATACGGTCTGCGTTTGTCTATGATGAACAATCTCGGCAACGACTCCATAACGTACAACATACGCAACTATGCGGTGGTAGACTCTTTTTTCACAAAAAAAGGACAGATATACAACACCAACCTAAGGCTCGAGCCGCGTATCAGCCTCAACTACTCTCTGGGGCGGCACAACTCGATAAAAGCCTCATTCTCACACTCAGCCCAATACATACAGTTAGCCTCCAACTCTACGGCAGGCTCGCCGCTGTCGATATGGTTTTCGGCGTCGAACAACGTACGCCCGCAGCTCTGCAACCAGCTTGTGCTCGGCTACTTCCACGACTTCTTCGACGGCACTCTCGAAACGTCGGCAGAGGTCTATTACAAGCACTACACCAATGTAATCGACTTCAAAGACCGTGCCCGACTGCTCGGCAATAAAGACCTCGAACGCGAGTTGCGGTTCGGTACGGGCTACTCTTATGGCTTCGAACTGATGATAGCCAAGCCTTCGGGACGTATCAACGGCTGGGTGAGCTATACCTTCGCCCGCAGCTTCCGTCAGATAGATGAAGTAAACGGTGGCGAACGTTATCGTTCGCCTTACGACAAGCCTCACAACATATCCGTCGTGGTAAACTACGAGCTCAGCAGGCGTTGGACGCTGTCGGCGACGTGGGTCTATTCCACAGGACAGCCCGTTACCTACCCCGAGGGGCGCTATTGGGTCGGCGACATAGGCTCTACCGACGGTAAATGGGTGATTATCCCGTCGAAAAGGAACGCTTACAGGTTTCCCGACTTCCACCGGCTCGACCTATCGGCGACGTGGAAACTATCGCAGCCGCACAAACGATTTCAGCACGAACTGAACATATCTGTCTACAACGCATACGCCCGCAAGAACCCTTGGACGATATATTTTGTCAAAGACAAAGACAATCCCAACAAACTGCAAGGCAAGATGATGTATCTGTTCTCGATAGTGCCGTCGGTAAGCTGGAACTTCCATTTTTAGTCGATATCGGTGTCAACGATTTTCTGTTCTCTTACACGATTGAATAGTTAAACGATTAATCGTAAATCATAATTCATAATTAAATATTAAATATTACCTTTGCATCCTAATATCTTTCTAAAAAGGGATACTGCCAATATCATGACAATATAAATATGAAAAGAATCTTGTTCACTATATCGTTGATACTGTTTGCTGTCTCTGTCGAGGCAGTGGGCAAGCAGCTCGTGTACAAAAATATCCCCACATCATATCATAAGCTTCTCGACAAAGCTCTGAGGCGGGCAGGCAGCAATGCTCCCGAACTTCGACAGGCGTTGAACAAGGCACCTCGCCAACAGGCAGAAGCCGTTGCTTTCCTCATCTCTTATATGCCGCAACGCGACTTGCAGACACTCACGGCGAGTTTTATCCTCGACAATGTCGCCTGTGCATACGAGGCAAAAGAGCGTTTCCCGTGGGGAAAATCGATACCCAAAGATGTCTTCTTCAACGACGTACTGCCGTATTGCGTTATGAACGAAACCCGCGACAATTGGCGTAGGGACTTCTACGAACGTTTTACTAAATATGTGGCGGGAGCAAGAGATATATTCGAGGCGATAGAGGCTCTCAATAAGAATATCCGCGATGAGGTACAGGTGGACTACAATACCAAGCGTGAGAAACCCGACCAAAGCCCTTACGAGTCGATGCGTCAGAATATGGCGTCGTGCAGCGGACTTGCCGTCTTGCTCACAGATGCATTCAGAGCTGTCTGTATTCCATCACGCATAGCGGGTACGCCCAATTGGTACGACAAACGCGGTAACCACAGCTGGAATGAGGTATGGGCAGACGGCAAATGGTACTTTACCGAATATTACCCTTCGGGGCTCGATAAGAGTTGGTTTTTGTCGAGTGCAGGCAGAGCCGACGAACACTCTGCGGAGCACGCCATATACGCTACTTCGTTTCGTCCGACGGGCATTCACTTCCCGCTCGTATGGGATTCGACCATTACGTACGTCGCTGCCGAGAATGTAACGAAGCGTTATGTAGAGTTGTACCGCAAAGAATCGGCAGATAAGCTCAAAGGCGATTATATCAATGTGAAGGTAACGTACGTCGACCCCACACGTGATGGCGACAAGCGTCTTGCGGTCAATGTCGATGTCTTCGATAGCAATGGGCAGGTCGACGGCGGACGCACTGCCGACGGCAACAGAGACCTGAACGATTTTCTTACATTTACGTTAAAGAAAAATCACGAGTATCTGCTCAAATACTTTCTGCCCGACGGCACAGAGCGACAGTATCGCTTCGCTACTGCCGACAAGGAAATATTAGTTGAATTAAAATAAGAGAATAAATTACCAATCATTTAATTTTTATCTAAGTATGAAAATCATTCAAGAATTTAAGGAATTTGCCATAAAAGGCAATGTTGTGGATATGGCTGTCGGTATCATCATAGGTGGTGCCTTCGGCAAGATTGTTACCTCACTGGTAAATGATGTCATAATGCCACCGATAGGTATGATAATAGGCGGTGTCAATTTCAACGGACTGCGTCTGGTGCTCAAATCGGCTACCGTCGATGCAGCCGGAGTAGCCTCTCCCGAGGTCGCCATCAATTACGGAGCGTTCATTCAGGTGCTTTTCGATTTTATCATCGTAGCTTTCTGTATATTTATGATGATAAAGGGACTCAATAGCCTCAAGAAGAAAAAAGAAGAAGCCCCTGCCGCTCCTCCTGCTCCTACTAAAGAAGAGGTTTTACTTACCGAAATACGCGATTTATTAAAAAACAAATAATCTGAAAAGAACAATGAAAAGAATAAGTTTATTACTTGCGGCAATCGTATTCATCGGATTGTCGGGAAAAATGTCGGCACAAGACGATAAGACTAAAAATACAGTAACATCGGTCGTAGGCAGTACGGAAGCTACTTCCAACGATCTGAAGAAACTGAAGACAGACTCTACGAGCAATTGGAAGTTGAGTGGAGCCGTCGGTGTCAACTCGGCTCTGACAACGCTTTACAATTGGGCAGCAGGCGGCAACAACTCCGCTCTCTTCGTCGGCTCGGGCAATCTCCGCCTTATCTACCAAAAAGATAAATTTGCTTGGGAAACGTTTTTCGATACCGAGCTCGGTTATACCTATATCGATAAGGCTACTTATGCTTGGCGTAAATCGAACGATAAGATAAACCTCTCGTCTAAAGCAGGTTACGATATCGGCAACAACTTCTATGCTACGCTGCTCGGAGCGTTCCGTTCGCAATACTCCGAAGGGTACGACTACCCCAACGACAACACCCGAAACTATATCTCCAACTGGCTCTCGCCTTCGTACACCGATATTTCGGCGGGTATCGACTGGAAACCGAACCCCATCTTCTCCGTATACCTTTCGCCTGCTGCAGGTCGTATTACGACGGCTCTCGACGCAGCTTTGAGAGCCAAATACGGTGTCGATATCAACAAAAGTGTCAAGATGGAGTTTGGTGCCATGCTCAAAGGTGCGGCAAACTACAAGTGGAACGACCTTAAAATCATCTCGTCGCTTACGCTCTTTACTCCATACGCCAAAACTTTCGGCAATGTCGACATCGACTGGGATTTGGCAGTATCGTACCAGCTTCTCAAAGCCATCAACGTATCGCTTGGTACATCGCTCAAGTACTACGACGCTGTCAAATTCGACAATGGCGATGGTATCATAAGACAACACGTACAGTTCAAGACTCTGCTCGGACTCGGCGTAGGATACTCTTTCTGAGGCGAATTTTATCATTCTATTAATAACAAAACTAAAATATAAGAGATTATGAAGAAAATATTTGTGCCAATCGTTTTGGCTGCCGTAGTGGCTACGTTTACCTTTTGCAAAAAGCAAGAGCCAACTCCTCCGCCCGATCCTAACGATGTAATGAAGAAGACTATCGCAGGTATTAAGACCTATTGTACATATCCGCCTATGGTAGAGTATAAATTTACTTTCGAAATGAGCGTTACGGGCGATACTATGACTTATGAAGTTCGTGAAAAGACCGACACCAGCAAAGTAGTTATGAACGGTCGCTGGGACGTCAAAAACGAACGCTTGTTTATGTACAAAAAAAAGGGTATGGAGTTCGATAAAATAAGCGGCTCCGAAGTACTCGAAGCTTGTCGCCTGATAAAACTCAAGACAGGTGCCTCGGTGTGGGAACTTCACGCAGGCAATTGGCAGGTAGATGTAGGCAAAGATTAGTCGGTAAAAATTTATTTTACGAAAAGAGAGATACCTCCAACATGGAGAGACTCTCTCTTTTTTTATTACTGCTGTCCGATAAAATGATTACCTTTGCAACTTCATAAAAGTAGTATACCGAAATATAACAATGAACGAAACAAACACACAAAACAAACCCAATAATCCACAAAAACCGTTCAAGCCGAAGTTCAATTTCTATTGGATATATCTGGCTATTGCACTGTTTTTTATAGCATCGTATTTTCTCAACGACAATTCTCAGATGTCGCGCGAGGTGCCGATATCGAAGTTTCAGAACGTTTTGGCAGACAATTGCACAAAAAAAATCACTATCGACAAGACGGCAGGCTCTATCGAAGCAGAGGTAGATACCGCTTGTGCCGCCACACTTTTCGAGAAAAAGATAGACTACAAGGGACAAAAGACCGTCCGTATCAAAGCCAACTTCGGCTCGATAGCCGAGATGGAGAAACAGCTGGCAGACCTCCGAACCAGAGGCATATATACAGGCGAGGTAACTTACAAAGAGGGCAGAAACTATCTAAGCTTCATACTGTGGAATATTGTACCTTTTCTGTTTATCATCGGACTGTTTTTCTTCCTCAACCGTCGTATGGGCGGTGCAGGCGGAGGCATCTTCTCGGTAGGCAAGAGCAAGGCTCAGCTTTTCGACAAAAAGAACGGTATCAAAATCACGTTCAAAGACGTTGCCGGTCTCGAGGGAGCAAAAGAGGAGGTACAGGAGATTGTCTCGTTCCTGAAGAACCCGAAGAAATACACCGAGCTTGGCGGCAAGATACCCAAGGGAGCTTTGCTCGTCGGTCCTCCGGGGACAGGTAAAACACTGCTGGCAAAGGCAGTGGCAGGCGAAGCCGAAGTACCGTTCTTTTCTCTTGCAGGCAGCGACTTCGTAGAGATGTTCGTCGGCGTAGGAGCAAGCCGCGTACGCGACCTCTTCCAGAGGGCAAAGGCAAGTGCTCCGTGTATCATCTTCATCGACGAGATAGACGCCGTAGGACGTGCCAGAGGCAGAAACCCCAATATGAACATCAACGACGAACGCGAAAACACTCTCAACCAGCTGCTCACCGAAATGGACGGCTTCGGCACCAATTCGGGTATCATCATACTCGCTGCCACCAACAGAGCAGATATTCTCGACAAGGCATTGCTGCGGGCAGGACGCTTCGACAGACAGATACACGTCGATTTGCCCGACGTACACGAACGAAAAGAGATATTCGAAGTACACCTGCGTCCTCTTAAACTCGACCAAGACCTCGACAAAGACTTTCTTGCAAGGCAGACCCCCGGATTCTCGGGAGCCGACATCGCCAACGTATGCAACGAGGCGGCACTTATAGCTGCACGAAAAAATCGTTCTTCCGTCGGTAAGCAGGACTTCCTCGATGCTGTCGATAGGATAATAGGCGGCTTGGAGAAGAAAAACAAGATAATGACCCTCGAAGAGAAACGTTCCATCGCCTACCACGAGGCAGGACACGCTACCATCAGCTGGTTGGTAGAGCACGGCAACCCATTGGTGAAGGTAACAATCGTTCCGCGAGGAATGGCTCTGGGAGCAGCTTGGTATCTGCCCGAAGAGCGTCAGCTCACCACACGTGAGCATATCCTCGACGAAGTCTGCTCGCTTCTCGGTGGACGAGCTGCCGAGAAGGTGTTCTTCGACGCCGCATCCACAGGAGCATTGAACGACTTGGAGCGTGCCACCAAACAGGTTTACGCTATGGTAGCATTCTACGGTATGAGCGACAACCTACCCAACGTCAGCTACTACGACTCGTCGGGACAATACGAATACAGTTTCACCAAGCCATACTCGGAGACAACAAGCCAAAGCATCGACAAAGAGGTGAAAACTCTTATGAACGAACAGTTCGAGCGGGCGGTATCGATACTGACCGAGCACGCCGAGCAGGTGAAGCAGATTGCCGAGATACTCATAGAGCGGGAGGTACTCTTTGCCGACGACGTCAAAGCGATACTGGGCGAACGTCCGTGGAAGAGCCGCAGCGAAGAGATACTCGGACAAGAGACCGAAGAATAAAAATCAATTTATGATTAGAAATAAATATTTTTTTATACCTTTGCGTCCTATATCACAACTAATATAGAAAACCATTTTATTGTATAATTAAAAAAGAGTTTTAAAAATGAACAAATTAAACAAGATTGTTTTGGCTCTATTCGTAGGGCTTTTGGCAAGTGTTACAGCAGTAGCACAGTCGGATTTCAACACAGGTGGCTTGTTTTACAAGATTACCGATGCTGTAAATCACAAAGTATCCGTAGTACCCGAGAATGCAACATCTCCTTACTACACAACGGCTCCATCAGGAAATATTGTTATTCCTGCTACAGTAATAAATGGTACTGATACTTACACGGTAGAAACTATCGCCGACCATGCATTTGACGGTTGTACGGGTATTACTTCGATCAAATTGAATGCTGCTACTCCGTATGTTATTAATGCCAACGTATTCGAAGGGGTAACTTTGAGCGGAATTAAACTTATAGTACCTCAGGCTGCAAAAGCTGCATATAAGGCTGCCGCAGTATGGAATGGCTTCAAAGTAGTAGGCGATGCTCAACACATCATTACATTTACTCAACCCGCTAACGGTACATTGTTGGTAACCAATAATAGTACAAACGTATTGACAGGCACACCGGTAGACGACGAAACCGTTATTACCATAAATGCTACTGCCGATACCGACTATCAGGTCGATAGCATCAAGGCGGGCGACCAAGTAGTTGCAAACGGAGGTACATTCACCGTTACCGATGCCGTTACCATAACAGCATTTGTAAGCAAAGTGAAATACGCTATCACCATTACTGCCCCCACAAATGGCACATTGGTAGTTCTTAACGGCACCGACACCGTACGTAATGGCGATATGATAGCACACGGTACGGTTCTTACCGTAACCGCTACAGGAAACGAAGGTTATGAAGTGGACCAACTCAAAGCTAACGGCACCGATATCGTAGGCGGTAGCGTAAACGTAACTGCTGCTACTACTATCACAGCTACATTCAAGAAAAAAACTTATGCTATTGCAATTACTCCTGCTGTTAACGGCACATTGGAAGTAAAAAATGGAGCTACTGTATTGACAGGAGGCGAACTTATAGAACATGGAACAGTTCTTACTGCAACAGCTACCGCAAACTCGGGTTACAGAGTCGATAGCATCATGGCAGGTACCAAAAAAGTAGCTGCCGACGGTACATTCACCGTTACCGAAGCAGTTACTGTAGAAGCCTTTATCAGCCAGATACCTCCTGTAACTAAGTTCAAAGTAAGCTACAATCCTAGTATGCAGGGTGGTCAGATTAGAGTTATTAATGGTATTAAACGTGTAGCAAACGGAGATAGTGTTGCACAGGGTACTGTCCTCAACATATCTGTCACTACAAATCCGGGATATACAGTGAAGAGCCTCAAAGTAAACGGTGCTTCTGTTAGCACAAGCGGCTATTCTCATACCGTAAATGCCGACGTACTCATCGAAGCCGAATTCTCTTCGATGACCGATATCGAAAATGTTTCGGCTACTGCTACTAAGGTTTACCCGAATCCTGTTGTAGACAGACTCAATGTAGAAACAGAAGAAGACGTTCTCTACATCAGAGTATACAATATGTATGGAGTAGAAGTAGCTCGCATAGCTAACGCAAATGCTATCGACCTCGCTTCGCTTGCAGCTGGCAACTACTTAGTAAGAGTACAGACAGCAACCGGTGTAAGCACTCACAGAATAGTAAAAAAATAAAGTAGGATAAATATTTTATTGCTCTAAGAGAGAGAGTAGTCTTACAAAGAGACTACTCTCTTTTTCTTGTATTTCGGCACTGTCCGAGAGAAATTTCACACGTATTTGATTATATCTTTTTATACAATCCCAAAACTTTATCGGACAGCAATAAATTTTTAATGGATTGTCGGTAATAGTAGCGACCCATAAAATAGGAATAGAAATAAGCATACAAACAAGGCTACCCACATAAAGGGTAGCCTTGTTTTTGTGTTTCCGAAAAGACTCTGCAAGGTGTTATGCTATGAGAGCTTTGTAAGCTTCGGCATCGAGCAGATTGCCGACTTCCGACGGATTGGTCATTTTTACTTTTATCATCCAACCTTCGCCGTAAGGGTCTGAATTGACGAGCTCAGGGTTGTCTTCGAGCTTCGGGTTTACTTCCAAAACCTCGCCACCTACGGGCATAAACAAGTCAGATACCGTTTTCACTGCTTCGATAGAACCGAATACAGCTTCGCGAGCAAGAGTTTCGCCCTCGGTCGTAATATCGACAATCACTATCTCGCCCAGTTCGCTCTGAGCGAAGTCGGTGATACCGATATAAGCTATATCACCCTCTACACGCACCCATTCGTGGTCTTTCGAATACTTTAAATTACTTGGAATGTTCATTTTACTTTTTGTGTGAGAAAAAATTTATTTTTTGATTTTTAATTTATGTTTCTTGCAGAAGTCTTTGAGGACGCCTTCGAGGTTAGGAGTACCTATTTCTTGCAGTTCGTAGCCTACTTTTACTGTCGGTTGTTTGATTTTGATGATTCTGCCTAAATCTATCGGAGTGCCGATAACTACTGCGTCGCAAGGAGTATTGGCGATAGTCTTTTCCAAGTCTTTTACCTGTTGGTCGCCGTAGCCCATAGCCGGCAGCAATACGCCTATTTCCGGATAGTTTTTGAATGTATCTTTCAGTTTGCCGACAGTATACGGACGCGGGTCTATCAACTCGGCGGCACCGTGTTTCATTGCTGCCACAGTACCTGCACCTATCTTCATTTCGCCGTGAGTAAGGGTCGGTCCGTCTTCTACTACCAATACCTTCTTGCCTTTTATGAGTTCGGGCTTATCTACCGTAAGGTAAGACGCAGCGTCGATTACTATGGCTTTGGGGTTGATTTTGGCTATGTTTCGGCGAACGGTATTGATGTCTTCGAGTGTGGCGGAGTCTATCTTGTTGATACAGATGACGTCTGATATACGAGCCATTACCTCGCCCGGATAGTACGATACCTCTGCATTCGGACGCAACGGGTCTACTACGCCGATAGTAAGGTCGGGTTGATAGAACGGGAAGTCGTTGTTACCGCCGTCCCAGATGATTACGTCGCAGCCGTCGGGGTCTTTTTCGGCTTGGCGGAGTATAGCTTCGTAGTCTACGCCTGCATAGATGACGTTACGTTTGGTAACGACGTGCGGTTCGTATTCTTCCATCTCTTCGATGGTACATTTATGTTTTTTGAGGTCTGCCACAGTAGCGAAACGTTGTACTTTCTGCTTTACCAGGTCGCCGTAAGGCATCGGGTGACGTACTGCGACAGGCTTCAGTCCCATACCAACGAGTATCTCTATCACACGACGCGATGTCTGCGACTTGCCGCAACCGGTACGGGTAGCACCGATAGCGATTACCGGTTTGGTAGATTTTATCATAGTATCTTTCGTACCGAGCAGCCAAAAGTCGGCTCCGGCAGCGTTTACTATCGCACTTACGCCCATTACGCGATTGTAGGGTACGTCTGAATATGCGAAGACACACACGTCTACTTTGTGTTTTTTGATGAGTGCGGGCAGCTCCTCTTCTGCTACGATGGGGATACCTGCGGGGTACTCTTTGCCTGCGAGCTCGGTCGGATATTTACGTCCGTCGATGTCGGGAATCTGATTGGCTGTGAATGCTACTACGTTGTAGTCTTTGTTTCCGCGGAAAAAGGTGTTGAAATTGTGGAAATCTCTGCCTGCGGCACCAATGATAATTACGTTTCTTTTCATACTTTAATTTGATTTTTTGATGATTAAAATTTGGTTTTTTACTTTGTATCGGCAAAGATAATTTTTTTTATTGACTTAATAGCTTTTTTATCGATATATGATGTTTTTATTTTTGTAGAGAAATGTAGATTAGTAGGTAGAACTAAAAACGGTTGTTTATGGTGTTATTACATATCTTTCTTGCATTTTCGCATATTAGCGTCTGTGTATTCGTAGTATTCTTTCCTTGCTTATTTCACCCTAAAACTTGCTTAATCTTTTTATCGACGATTATTACAATATACAAAGATACAAATTGTATGGGAATATGAGGCAACGGCGGCAGTGGCTGAGGGTATGGGTAATTTTCGTACCTTTGCCGAGAATTTTCGGGAATGTATATTTGCGTGATATATGCCGAAAGATACCCTAAACACCCTATTTATGCATATCTCCATAAAAAACTCGCTCAGAGTGCTGGCGGCGGAAGTAGCAGACTTCGTTCGCAAGGACTTCGACAGACGTGCATACGCCTTCACGGCGGTATTCGTCGTGGTGCTACTCGTGATAAACTATGAGTTCGGACTGGACAGAAAGGTACTCGCACGCTCTTACGAGACAGGGGCGTCGTGGTGGGTGATGCCGCTGTTTTATCTCGCCATATATCTTATATCGGCAGCAACGACGCTCTATCTTCGGCGCGACTATCGGACGCTCCGCAACCCGCGATTCTACGCCAAGAGCGGACTTTTCGTATTGCTCTACGGCTTCGCCATAGGCTTCTATTCGTACCGAAACCTAAGTATAGCGGGGCTTCTGCACACCGAGATGTGGTACTTGAAATCGATAATATCGCAACTCAAATGTGCCGCAGTGTTTTTGCTGCCGCTTACGGTGTTGAAACTTACCATAGACCGCCGTGTGAACGGCATATACGGCATTGCCCGCCACCCACGACATATCGGGGCGTATCTGACGTTGTTTGTGGTGATGATACCGTTTCTGGTGCTTACGTCGTTCTCAGCAGATTTCTTGGAGGCATATCCGCAGTTCCGCCCTTGGTACGTCGAGAGTGTGTTTGGGATGAGTACTTGGGAGTACACGCTGCTGTACGAGGTGGCTTACGCATTCGATTTCGTGATGACAGAACTTGTCTTCCGCGGCACGCTCGTCGTAGGAATGGCGGTGATAATGGGGCGTTCGGCGGTGTTGCCGATGGTGGCTGTCTACTGTTCGATACACTTCGGTAAACCGCTTGTGGAGGCTATTTCGTCGGTATTCGGCGGATATATCTTGGGGGCTTTGGCTTTCCAGACAAGGCATATATGGGGAGGTGTCGTCGTGCATATCTGTATCGCACTGACGATGGAAGTAATGGGCTTAGTGCATTACTACGTGCTTCGGCGGTGAGCACGACGAGAGTTTTAGCAGAAAACAATAATCGTTTTGCAGAAAAAATCAACCTTTTTACCCAAGAACAATAATCATTTTAGCAGAAAACATCAACCGTTTTACCCAAGAAAAACAATCATTTTACAGGAAAACAACAATCGTTTTACCCGAACAAAACAGACATTTCACTATAAATCAATATCAATAAAACATACACACAAAGCGATGAAACAGAGATTTTACATACTGATAGCGGCTATCGCAATGGCAACGACCACACTCGACGCACAGACCGACCTGAAGACCGAAACCTATACGGCATATATCTTGAACGACGTAAAACGTTGGGAGAACCTCACCCGACGCTGCGAACAACAGACCGACACCACCGACATAGCCTCCCTGATGAGCCTCATTCACTGCTATTACGGCTATACGATGATGCTCGTAGAGCAGAAGCAGCACGATGCCGTCGAGCGAAATATCGCTCGAGCCGAACGTTATATCGCCATCGTCTTGGCTAAAGAGCCCAATAACGCTGAGGCTATCGATTATAGCGGTGTCTTCACGAGCTATGCTGTCTCGCTCAATCGGCTCAAAGCTCCTACGCTCGGCAAACGCAGTCGGCGGCTGATAGACCGTGCTCTGTCGATGGCTTCGAACAACCCGCGCATACTTTTCGATAAGGGAAATTCGTTGTTTTACCCGCCCGCCATCTTCGGCGGCGATAAGCGACAAGCCTTGAAATACTACCGACGTGCCATAGAAGTCATAGAGCAGCAGGGGGCGACGTCGCGCAACTGGATATATCTCAAACTGCTTTTGCTCGAAGCGAGGTGTTACCAAGCGACGGGCAGGCACGCCGAAGCCCTAAAACTGTACGAACGGCTGCTCGACAGAGAGCCAAACTTCAAAATCGTAAGGCAGAAATATCTGCCCGAAGCAGTCGAGGCGACGAAGTAGACGGCTACTCGAAAAAAACAGCCAACCCCGCCGAATCTCTCGGAGGGGCTGGCTCAACATGAAAATCAAATTTTTAAAATATTATCCGCTTAATTAGTTTTGGCGGGAAAATCCGTATACCTACTTTTTCGGTTTCTCTTTACCTTTGCTTTGCTTTTCTACGCGATGGAACTCGACATTCTTCAACTGACGAAATTCCTGCGTAGGAGAGAAGAGCACTTGTGTCTTAGTGATACAGAGCGAGGGCTTGAAATCTTCTTCTTTCTCTACCGCTTTCGACGTAAACGATGGGCGGAACGATCCGAGAGGTCCTGCATCGACTATATAACCCTCCGAACAAAGTTGGTTGAGTACCTTACGAAACTTATAGAATACGGCTGCAATATCCGCCTCACCGCCGGTAGTATCTTCCGCCCCGTACGCTCACAAGGTTTCTCGAATGAGATACGCTGTTTTTGGCAAACAGGGCTTGCGATGAACAATTCTTTTCCTTTCATTGCTCCTACGCTCATCTTGCGTAAATTAAGGGAGTAGTCCATAACGATTAAAAGATTAAATTATTGCTAATATTAATGTTTTCTATAAGAGAGATTCTTATAGGTGTTTTATCTATATCTCTGATGGCAAAAGTAATAAAAATTTTTACTCAAACAATAGAAACGATATTTTTTAAAAAAATAATAGTATGGTTTTTAATAAAAAACGATAGGATGTTCTTTTCTACAAAATATCGTTTCTCAATATCGTCGTATTCAATTCGCTTGCAAGGTCTCCCAAAGACTCCCTCTTCACTACAAAAAAAGAGACTCCATAGCTTCTGCGATTTTCACAGTATTGCGATTAGTGTGTGCATGCGATTTATATTTTTTGTCAACTCTGCTTACTCAATAAAAAAAATAATATGCTAATAATCAGTATAGGTTGCTGTTTTTTTAGAAAACTTCACTATAAAAAATATTCGATACTGTTTTTGTTTTCGGAAAAAGTTATTACCTTTGTCGTCGTAAAAGGTTTTACTTTTTAGTCGATTTCGGTCGGGCTAAAAAGCGATAGGGAAAACCGTGAAATTCGGTTACAGTACCCGCTGCTGTGAGTTCTTGCCCGTTTGTTGTTAGAAGCATTCATATAGGGCAGTCTCCGAGCCAACGAAGCCACTGTTCGATGAATGGGAAGGCGACTCGGGGTAGAGAGGACAAGTCAGAAGACCTGCCTTTTGTGAGTATAGTTTTTTTGAATCTTTCGGGAATAAAAGAGTAAGAGACAAAGACATTGCGGATAGAATAAATATGTGTCGTAAGCCGACAGTCGGCAGCTACACGTTTTATCACCGACAGTATGCCGTCCCCGAACCTTTGACGAAATATTCATACAGTATTAATTGTTTGTATATAAAACCAATAAAATAAACAACACAATGGGTAATAAAGAAATTTATATCGTTAAACGCGACGGCAAATCGGTGCCTTTTTCTCTGGACAAAATAAAATCGGCTATTGCTAAGGCATTCCTTTCGGTCGATACCTTCGCTACCGAAGATGATTTTGTGGCAATCTTATCACGCATACATGTTGCCAACGGTATGAGTGTGGAAGAGATTCAGAACCAGGTAGAAACAGCTCTTATGGCAGAGAAATATTTTGCTGTGGCAAAATCGTATATGCTTTACCGTCAGAAGCATACCGAGACCCGCGAGACCCGCGACAAACTCAACTTTCTCATCAGCTACTGCGATGCCTCGAATGCCGCCACAGGCAGCAAATTCGATGCCAACGCCAATGTGGAGAAGAAAAATATTGCCACGCTGATAGGCGAGCTTCCCAAGAAAAACTTCATCAACCTGAACCGTAAGATGATAACCGACCGAATGAAAGAACTTTACGGTAAGGAGACTGCCGACAAATATATAGGTATGCTCAACGAGCATTTTATATACAAAAACGACGAGACAAGCCTTGCCAACTATTGTGCAAGTATCACGATGTATCCGTGGTTGCTCCACGGTACCACCACAATCGGCGGCAACTCGACACCTCCTACCAATCTGAAATCGTTTGCAGGCGGCTTTGTCAACATGGTATTCATCGTATCGAGTATGCTTAGCGGAGCGTGTGCCACTCCCGAATTTTTGATGTATATGGACTACTTCATACGTATGGAGTATGGCGATGATTATTACAGAGATATAGATAGAGTCGTCGACTTGTCAAAACGTCAGCGGACGCTCGATAAGGTTATATGCGACTTTTTCGAACAGGTGGTTTACTCCATCAATCAACCGACGGGAGCCAGAAACTTCCAGGCAGTATTCTGGAACATAGCTTATTACGACCGTCCATATTTCGAAAACCTTTTCGGCGAGTTTGTGTTCCCCGACGGCACTCGTCCTATCTGGGAGTCGCTTAGCTGGCTGCAAAAACGTTTTATGAAGTGGTTCAATAAAGAACGCACCAAGACCGTACTCACATTCCCTGTAGAGACGATGGCTCTACTGTCGGCAGACGGCGATGTTATCGACAAGGAATATGCAGACTTCACAGCCGAAATGTATGCCGAAGGACACTCATTTTTCACCTATATGAGCGATAATGCCGATTCGCTGTCGAGTTGCTGCCGACTTCGCAACGAGATAACCGACAACGGTTTCAGCTATACGCTTGGTGCGGGCGGAGTATCGACCGGCTCCAAGAGTGTGCTGACAATCAATATCAACCGCTGTGTGCAGTATGCCGTTCGAAACGGCAGATCGCATACCGACTTCCTCGAAGAGGTCATCGACCTCGTGCATAAGGCTCAGACCGCATACAACGAGAATCTGAAAATATTGCAGGCAAAGGGTATGTTGCCGCTTTTCGATGCAGGCTACATAGATATTAAGCGTCAATACCTTACCGTCGGGGTTAATGGTCTGGTAGAGGCGGCAGAGTTTATGGGCATATCTATCGACGACAATCCTCAGTATGCGGCTTTCGTACAGGAGATACTGGGACTTGTAGAGAAATACAACAAAAAATATCGCTCCAAAGAGCTGATGTTCAACTGCGAGATGATACCTGCCGAGAACGTCGGCGTAAAACACGCAAAATGGGACAAAGAAGACGGTTATACCGTCAGACGCGACTGCTACAACAGCTATTTCTACATAGTAGAAGACGATACGCTCAATGTAATAGACAAGTTCAAGCTGCACGGCGAAAAATACATTCGTAACCTTACGGGCGGCTCTGCTCTGCACGCCAACTTGGCAGAACATCTGTCGCAGGCACAGTATCGCCACCTGCTGCGTGTAGCTGCACGCGAGGGCTGCAACTATTTTACGTTCAATATCCCCAACACCGTTTGCAACGACTGTGGCACAATCGATAAGCGGTATCTGAAGAAATGCCCCAAATGCAACTCCGAAAACGTCGATTATCTGACGCGAATCATCGGTTATATGAAGCGGGTGAGCAACTTCTCGGCACCGCGTCAGGTGGAGGCAGGCATACGATATTACTACGCCGAAAAATGATAATCTTTTTTGAGTAAAGCAATCGATTGCCGTATTGTGGGAATATGCTGAAATTCACCGACTACGATATAGTCTTCCGCGAGATACCCGACGAGGTAACTCTTGCCATCAATCTATCGAACTGCCCGCACCGTTGCCCCGGCTGCCACAGCAGGCAGTTGCAGCAAGATATTGGTGCGGAGCTCAGTTGCGATGTGTTGCTGTCGCTGATAAATCGCTACAAAGACGATATAACCTGTGTCTGCTTTATGGGCGGCGACGCGTCTCCCGACGACGTTTGCCGCCTGGCAGCTGTGGTCAAAAGCGATTGTGGGCTGAAGACCGGTTGGTATTCGGGCAATAGCCATCTGTACGACGATAAATGCAAAGCCGTCTTCGACTTCATAAAACTCGGCGACTATCGGCAAGCCCTCGGAGGACTCGATAAGCCGACTACCAATCAGCGACTATATCGTATCGAAGCGGAGACCTTGCACGATATTACCCATTTGTTTTTGAAAAAGTGAGTGAGCCGATACGCCGCACGAAAGCTATGCCTGTCTGAGATGTCTTATTTTTGATGTGAAAATAAAATATGTATGTGTTTTTAGGTTGTACCAAACGGTCAATTATTTGTTTTAGTCCCGAAAAAATGATGTACATTTGCACCCCAAGACAAAATGGATTTCGAATAATGAGCAATATAGTAGCAATAGTAGGACGTCCTAATGTGGGCAAATCCACTCTGTTCAACAGACTGACGAAGAGCCGTAGGGCAATAGTAAACGACGAGGCAGGCACTACCCGCGACCGTCATTACGGTAAGGTCGAATGGAACGGCAAAGAGTTTTCGGTGATAGATACGGGCGGCTGGGTCGTGGGGTCGGAAGACATCTTCGAAGAAGAGATAAACCGACAGGTGAGTATAGCCATCGAAGAGGCAGACGTCATACTGTTTGTGGTCGATGTACTCAGCGGAGTGACAGACCTCGATATGTTTGTGGCTCAGGTATTGAGGAAAAGCGGTAAAAACGTGATAGTCGTGGCAAACAAAGTGGATACGTTCGACCTGCAATATCAGGCGACGGAGTTCTATTCGCTCGGCTTGGGCGATCCGTTTATACTGTCGTCTGTCAATGGGTTGGGGAGCGGCGACCTGCTCGACGAGGTGCTCAACAGATTCCCCAAAAACGAAAAAGAGGCGGAGAACCTCGACGACCTGCCGAAGCTCGCCGTCGTAGGACGACCCAATGCGGGCAAATCGTCGCTTGTAAATGCTTTCCTCGACGACAACCGCAATATCGTTACCGAAATAGCAGGCACCACGCGAGACTCGATATATACTCGCTACAATAAGTTCGGGTACGACTTCTATCTGGTAGATACGGCAGGCATACGCAAAAAAGCCAAAGTGAACGAAGATGTGGAGTATTACTCCGTCATAAGGGCAATACGAGCTATCGAAAACAGCGACGTGTGCGTACTGATGATAGACGCCGAACGCGGCATAGAGAGTCAAGACCTGAATATATTTTCGCTTATACAGAAAAACAAAAAAGGGCTTGTGGTATGCGTCAATAAATGGGACTTGATAGAGAACAAGAGCAACAAAGACGTAAAAACATTCGAGAATGCCATTAGAGAACGATTCGCTCCGTTCACGGATTTCCCCATAGTCTTTACTTCGGTCATCAACAAGCAACGGATATTCAAAGTAATAGAGACGGCTATGCAGGTATACGAAAACAAGACACGCAAAATATCGACCAATAAACTAAACGAATTTTTCCTGCCGTTGATAGAAAACTACCCGCCACCCGCCATCAAAGGAAAGTACGTAAAGATAAAATATATTATGCAGCTGCCCGATACTCAGGTGCCGACGTTTATCTTCTTTACCAACCTGCCGCAGTATATCAGAGAGCCGTATTTCAGATTTCTCGAAAACAAACTCCGAAGCCAGTGGCAGTTTACAGGTACCCCGACACTGCTTTTTGCCAGACAGAAGTAAGGTAACGGCGATATAATAGAGTAATATTATCGGGAATTCGATACCATAGGACAAAAAAAAACATATACCCAATCGTGTGTATATCATAGTATTGGTTGTGTGTGGGATGTTTTTTCCCAAAAAAAGTTTGCAAAAAGTTTGGTGGTGTAGTAAAAAGGTATTACTTTTGCAGTCCGATTTCGAGAGAGCCGCTTCTGAGGCGTTTGATTCTTGAGAGATTTGGGATATGATTTTTGCGAGAGGGAGCTCTCGTAGGGATACAAAGGAGTCAATCCGGAGGTATTCGGAGCGACGACAAAGGTCATTGACATATTGCAACAAGAGAAAAGTACAATGTGAGGTATATATTAGTTATCTGAGAAGATAAAATAATACCTTGTAGTAAACAACAGAAAAACTTTTTCAGACGAGAATTTACGACATAAAGTAAAAAACAATTTTCGATCACAAGATAAGAGTCTTTTCGTTTCGGCGTGTATTTTATATATATGTCGAATTAGAAAAAAGTTGTACAAGAGTAACAAAGAGCTAGAAAAAAAATAATAAGAACATTTTCTGCGAGAATGTTAATTATATCGAGAAAAAAGAAGTAAGCAAGGGCAAACGGAGGATGCCTTGGCTCTCGGAGGCGACGAAGGACGTGATAAGCTGCGAAAAGCTGCGGGGAGGTGCAAATAACCATTGATCCGTGGATATCCGAATGGGGCAACCCGTTGAGTTGAAGACTCAACATTCTTTTATAAGAAGGCGAACGTGGGGAACTGAAACATCTCATTACCCATAGGAGGAGAAAATAACAATGATTTCGCAAGTAGTGGCGAGCGAACGCGAAAGAGCCCAAACCTATGTTGTTTAGGCGATATAGGGGTTGTAGGACTGCGATATAAGATGATGAATTGAATCAGAATCGTAATGGAAAATTGAGCGAGACAAGGTGAAAGCCCTGTATGAGTAAGATTCATTGTTTTTAGCGGAATCCTGAGTAGCGCGGGACACGAGAAATCCTGTGTGAATCAGCGGGGACCATCCCGTAAGGCTAAATACTCCCGAGAGACCGATAGTGAACAAGTACCGTGAGGGAAAGGTGAAAAGAACCTCGAACAGAGGAGTGAAATAGAACCTGAAACCGTTTGCTTACAAGCGGTCGGAGCATCTTTTTAGGTGTGACGGCGTGCCTTTTGCATAATGAACCTACGAGTTACTGTCACCAGCGAGATTAAGTGTTTTAGGCACGAAGTCGAAGGGAAACCGAGTCTTAACAGGGCGGATAGTTGGTGGTAGTAGACGCGAAACCAAGTGATCTACCCTTGAGCAGGTTGAAGTTGCCGTAACAGGTAATGGAGGACCGAACCAGTTGACGTTGAAAAGTCTTTGGATGACTTGAGGGTAGGGGTGAAAGGCTAATCAAACTTGGAGATAGCTCGTACTCCCCGAAATGCATTTAGGTGCAGCGTGCAAAAAGTTTAACAGAGGTAGAGCGACTGATTGGATGCGAGGCTTTCACCGGCTATCAAGTTCAGACAAACTCCGAATGCTGTTAAATGTTTTTGTGCAGTGAGGGCACGGGTGCTAAGGTCCGTGTCCGAGAGGAGAAGAATCCAGACCATCAGCTAAGGTCCCGAAATAATAGCTAAGTTGAACTAACGAAGTCGAACTGCATAGACAGCTAGGATGTTGGCTTGGAAGCAGCCATTCATTTAAAGAGTGCGTAACAGCTCACTAGTCGAGCGGTTTGGCGTGGATAATAATCGGGCATAAGCTATTTACCGAAGCTGTGGAATATAAAATATTGGTAGGGGGGCATTCCATATTCGTCGAAGATATAGGGTTACCTTTATTGGAGGGTATGGAAAAGCAAATGTAGGTATAAGTAACGATAAGGAGGGCGCGAACCCCTCCCGCCGGAAGACTGAGGATTCCTGAACAACGTTAATCGGTTCAGGGTTAGTCGGGACCTAAGGAGAAGCCGAAAGGCGCATCTGATGGAAGAACAGGTTAATAATCCTGTACTGGCGTATGGAGCGAAGTGGGGACGGAGAAGTGAAAGTCCTGCGTACTGACGGAATAGTACGTTGAAGGGTGTAGGTGTAGATATTCGTAGGCAAATCCGCGGATAGAGCCGAACCTGAAAGTACCGAGCGTCTTCGGACAATCGGATATGGATGTAATCAGACTCCCTAGAAAAACCGCTAAGCATATTCATACGGCACCCGTACCATAAACGGACACACGTGGTCAAGTATAAAGTATTAAGGCGCTCGAGTGATCCGCGGCTAAGGAACTAGGCAAAATAGTCCTGTAACTTCGGAAAAAGGGACACCTACCCAGCGATGGGAGGTCGCAGAAGAATGGCCCAGGCGACTGTTTAACAAAAACATAGGGCTTTGCCAAATCGCAAGATGAAGTATAAGGCCTGACACCTGCCCGGTGCTGGAAGGTTAAGAGGAGATGTCATCGCAAGAGAAGCATTGAATTGAAGCCCCAGTAAACGGCGGCCGTAACTATAACGGTCCTAAGGTAGCGAAATTCCTTGTCGGGTAAGTTCCGACCTGCACGAATGGTGTAACGATCTGGGCACTGTCTCAGCCGCGAGCTCGGTGAAATTGTAGTATCGGTGAAGATGCCGATTACCCGCAACGGGACGAAAAGACCCCGTGAACCTTTACTGCAACTTAACATTGAATTTGGGTAATTGATGTGTAGGATAGGCCGGAGGCTATGAAGCAGGTACGCCAGTATTTGTGGAGCCGTTGTTGAAATACGGTCCTTCAGTTATTTGAGTTCTAACCCGTAGAAATGGGGACACTGTTTGGTGGGTAGTTTGACTGGGGTGGTCGCCTCCAAAAGAGTAACGGAGGCTTCCAAAGGTACCCTCAGGCCGATTGGTAACCGGTCGCAGAGTGTAATGGTATAAGGGTGCTTGACTGCGAGACAAACAAGTCGAACAGGTAGGAAACTAGGGCATAGTGATCCGGTGGTTCCGCATGGAAGGGCCATCGCTCAAAGGATAAAAGGTACTCCGGGGATAACAGGCTGATCCCCCCCAAGAGCTCATATCGACGGGGTGGTTTGGCACCTCGATGTCGGCTCGTCACATCCTGGGGCTGGAGAAGGTCCCAAGGGTTGGGCTGTTCGCCCATTAAAGTGGCACGCGAGCTGGGTTCAGAACGTCGTGAGACAGTTCGGTCTCTATCTGTTGTGGGCGTTGGAAATTTGAGGAGAGCTGACACTAGTACGAGAGGACCGTGTTGGACGTACCGCTGGTATATCGGTTGTTTTGCCAAGGGCATAGCCGAGTATCTACGTACGGATTAGGATAAGCGCTGAAAGCATCTAAGCGCGAAGCCAACTTCGAGATTAGATTTCCTTATAGGGTCGTTGAAGATTACGACGTTGATAGGCTGCAGATGTAAAGTCAGAGATGGCAAAGTCGAGCAGTACTAATTGCCCGAACACTTCTTTTATAAGTCTTTTTAGATGATATATGATATATGTTTTATATTGTATTTTTCTCTTAGTCAGTATGTTTTATATAAACGTATTAAGGTGGTTATAGCGGTGGAGATACACCTCTTCCCATTCCGAACAGAGAAGTTAAGCCCGCCTACGCCGATGGTACTGCCACTAGGTGGAAGAGTAGGTAGCCGCCAACCTTTTTAAAGAGGTTATCCCAACAACGGGTAACCTCTTTTTTTTGTTTTGTGATATCGTTATTTAGTTGAATATTTTTCCCCTATAAACTTAGAAACTATTTTTCTCCAAAAAGCATAGGTAATCGTCCAATTATTTTTTCTCAATAAAGGGCACTGAGCATCGTAGCGGTCAGTAGGGCAGCAAGCCCTAAGCAGACTATTATCAATAGAGCGTTGATGTATTTCGCTTTTGGTTTGGTGTCGGCACTCAGCCCCGTCAGAAAATACTCTTTGAAAAATAGATAAAGTCCCGGAATAGTGATACCTACCAGCATAAAATCTTCGGGTATTTGATACTGATATATTTTAGATAGTCCGAGCAATGACCAATGGCAGAGCAACAAGACCAGAAAGATATTGATTTTACGGGTAAAAAGTAGTAATAATCCTATTGTAAACACTACTACCGAGCAGGGCATCACAGGCGAGGTTATGGTAGGGAAAGTGAGCCCGCGTGCCAACGAAATGGCAGGATAGACGAAAGGCATTGCCAGCAAAATCCACGCAACCGTATCGTACTTATAAGTACGCTCGAAGACGGTGTATCCTGTTATTATGTCCCATATCCATATTGCTGCCATAAGTACCCAAAACATCGCCATCACATCGTTGTAGTCTCGCTCATCGCAGCAGATGAAATAATAGACAACAGCAATCCACAGGTATAGTGCAGTCAGATATATCTTCATCGCCTCCTTAATCCATCGTTGGGGCTTACGTACTAGCGATACGGTTAGCACCACTCCTGTAATGACAATAAATATCTGAGGCAGCCAGGTAGAAGAGTTGTAGTATGCGATAGTTTTCCAGAATATTTCCATAGTTCAGTGACGTGTTAATGAAAAAGCCCTGTTAGGAAACAGGAACATCGGGAAAGTCGCTCCTACTGCCAACATAAAAATAACGGTACCTACTATCGTCGTGTTCGAAAAGAACATTCCCATATATTTATTCAATTTATCGGGAATATTCATCGTCTGCAGACACATTATAAGAGAAAACACCATATTGTAGGCAAATTTACCCGGGATCATTGGCAGCAGTGCAGGAATAGATAGTACAGTTATAGGACAGTAAACTTTCTTACCGAGCCACAGACTACCAAAACCTATAGCTAAGGCTGCTACCAGCGAAGAGGTCGCAATATCTGTTCCCAGATAGGTCATCAGGCAGAAGCGACAGGCGTGCCCTACGGCTGCCAGTAGTGCTATCGCT
>ERZ772960.317-NODE-317-length-45511-cov-6.192604_pt1 | contig 45511 bp, 46 predicted proteins | sample MGYA00580678_ERZ772960 | MGnify/ENA primary metagenome ERZ772960 (study PRJEB29015, sample SAMEA2737930) | human oral metagenome | biome: human oral; feature: human-associated habitat; material: dental | place: China | collected 2059 ...
CGTGATGAGCGGGTAAAAGACGCGGGATGCCGTATCGAAGAGAACGAGAAAGTGGTGTACGCCGCCTGTAGCATTGTTTGCGAGCGATGCGTTGAAAAACGTACTTTTATACAGGGAAAAAATAGGCGTGTCGTTTTGGAATACGAGATTGTCGGCCGTTCTGTCTGCGAAGACGGCTGCATCCGTATACAAGCGGAAGGTGCTGCCGGTAAAGACGATCATACCGAGCCTGTTGACGAGGGCGTATGCGGCGGGAGTTTCGTTTCCGTCTCCGAGCGCGCTCGATGCCGATGAAATGCGTACGGCTTCCGTCCACGGCTTTTCCGCCTGCATCGGTGCGCGCTTTACGTCGTCGATTTCTTTTATCGCTCCGCCGTCAAAACAATACCATGTATGAGCTTTTTTCCCCGGAGCGGTGTCCGAAGAAGAGAGCGCGGTTTGCCGATTTTTTCCGCGGCACGAAGCGAGCGAGAGGAGGGCGCACAGTACGGCTATGTATCTGCATTTCATTGCTCCCCAGTGTATAGCGGTACGGCCGATATTGCAAGTACCGGAAAGCCGTCCGCGCTGTACTGTACTGCCGCGATGCTTTGAATCGTGTACAAATAGCTCGTAAGGCCAATTTTTTTAAGAAGCGTTTTTCCCGTTTTGCGCTGCGTGCGGTACAGCGGAATATACTGCGGAATAAAAAGCGCATGCGGTGCTCCTTCTTCGGTATGTACTTGGTGCTCGCCGGTTTCCGTACCGCCCGACTGAGCGCCTGCTTCCGCACTGCCGTCCGATTGCCGTTCACCGGTTTCCGTACCGCCCGATTGCGGCACAACGATTTCTTTTGCTTTTTGTTCGAGTTCCGATATTGCAATAAGCGCCGTCTTTTTCATCGAAAGGAACGACGCGCCGAACGAATGCTCCGCGATCGCAGTGCAGACGGTTTCCGTATCCGCTTTCCACGGATCGTAAGGATGTTCCGTGTCGGCGGATTTTTCGGCAAGGGCGTCGCATAATTTTTTCCAATTGAATGTCGCAAGGTATGCGCCGTTCGCCGTTTCGTCAGCACGGCTCTTTACCGATGTATTTCCGTTTGCCGATTCCGCGCCTCCGCCTGTTCGGCCTCGCGGCGAGTAGAGCCGCATACACACAAAAGCTGCAAAACCGCTTTCCCAGCCGAGCTTTCTTTCATGCGGCCAGATGCAGCCCGCGGGTTTAAAAAATAAGGCCTCCGTTTCGCCGTGACGGCTTATCGGCTGAGCGATTACGGCGAGCGGCCTGTCCGATGCGGCTTCGAGCGTTACGTTTTTCGCTCCCGCTTCAAGGCGTATGACGCGTCCCGCCTGGGCGCCTCCCGCGTACCGTATTTCCCAATAGGCGAGAGGCGGAAATTCGGCGCACTCGTCCGGCGGCCATGAAGGAAGCGAAAACGTAACAACTTCCGTTCGGTCGAGCGGATTTTTGCACGACGCCATCCCCGCACCGAGCAGGATAAGGGCGAATAATATCGATGTCTTTTTCACGCACTATAAATCGTCGAAATCTTATCGTTTTACGCGGTTTTTTTATCGATTTCCCGTAAAACCTGTTGCCATATTGAGAAATTTTTTATATCTTTAATTATAAGGTCGAATGTCAAGTTTTGAAAGTATGAGCTGATAAAGTTGTGCTATAGGCGAGAACCCGTCCGCTTAGCCGCAGTCGAGCTTTTTAAGGTAGGCTTCCGTAAGCCTAACGCTCGAAACGGCACGCAGCCGGAACCTCGCCTTTCACACAATTTTATTTACTTGCAAAACTCGCCATTCATTTGGGTGCGAAACGGAAGGAAAATTTCGAGTTTTAGAAAACTCGAAATTGAGCCTATAAGTCAGCATTAATTGTAATTGTGAAAAACGATGCATTAAAGACGATTTAGTAAGGAGTTGCATTAAAATGGCTAAACAGTTGTTATTCAATGAAGATGCCCGCAAAAAATTGCTTGCGGGAGTTGAGCAGATTTCGAAAGCGGTAAAAGTAACGCTCGGACCCTGCGGCCGTATGGTTATGTATGACAAAAAATACGGTTCGCCGGTTATTACGAAAGACGGCGTTACCGTTGCAAAAGAGATCGAACTGCAGGATCCCTATGAAAACATGGGCGCTCAGTTCGTGCGCGAAGTCGCATCCAAGACGAACGACGATGCGGGCGACGGCACGACGACGGCGACCGTTCTCGCTTATGCGATGGTCCGCGAAGGTGTAAAAGCCGTTGCGGCCGGCATGACGCCGATCGAAGTAAAACGCGGTATGGACAAAGCCGTCAAGCTCGTTGTCGACGAAGTCAATAAAAATGCAAAACAGGTAAAAGGCGAGGAAGATATCACGCACGTCGCGACGATTTCCGCAAACAACGACCCCGAAATCGGTAAAATGCTCGCCGACGCGATCGCAAAAGTCGGAAAAGACGGCGTCATCACCGTCGAAGAATCGAAAAACATGGATACGACGGTCGACACCGTAGAAGGTATGGAATTCGACCGCGGTTATATTTCGTCGTATTTCGTTACCGACCGCGAACGCATGGAAGCCTCTTACGACGACGCGTATATTTTGATCCACGACAAAAAAATCTCCACGATGAAAGACCTGCTTCCGATTCTCGAAAAAGTCGCGAACGAAGGAAAGGCACTTATCATCATCGCTGAAGACGTCGACGGAGAGGCGCTCACGACGCTCGTACTCAATACGATCCGCGGCACGATCAAATGCTGTGCGGTAAAAGCGCCCGGTTTCGGCGACAGACGAAAGGATATGCTGCAGGACATCGCGATTTTGACCGGCGGACAGGTTATCACCGAAGAAGTCGGTCTCAAACTCGAAAGCGCAGAACTCAATATGCTCGGCAAAGCGAAAACCGTCAAAATCGACAAAGATAACACGACGATCGTCGGCGGCGCGGGCAAAAAGAGCGCCATCAACGAACGCATCGAAGAGATCAAAATGCAGATCGAAAAGACGACGTCGAGCTACGATAAAGAACAGCTGCAAAAACGCCTCGCAAAACTTTCCGGCGGAGTTGCGGTCATCAACGTCGGCGCGACGACGGAAACGGAAATGAAAGAAAAGAAATTCCGCGTCGAAGACACGATCGCGGCGACCCGCGCGGCTCTCGAAAGCGGCGTCGTTGCAGGCGGCGGTCTTGCGCTGCTCGAAGCGTCGAAAGTGCTCGAAGCGATTCCTGCCGAAATCAGCGAAGACGAAAAAGTCGGCTTTAAGATCGTAAAGCGCTCGTGTGAAGAACCGATTCGCCAAATCGCGGACAACGCGGGCATCGACGGTGCGGTTGTCGCGGAAAAGGCGAAAGCCGAAAAGAAAGGCGTCGGTTACGATGCGGCGAAAGACGAATGGAAAAATCTCGTCGAAGCGGGCATCATCGATCCGGCGAAAGTTACGTGTTCCGCGCTCACGAACGCGGCGTCGATTGCGGGTACGCTTTTGACGACCGAATGCGCAATCACCGATATCCCCGAGCCGAAAGCGCCGCCGGCAGCTCCGTCTCCGGATATGGGCGGCATGTATTGATAAGCGGATGAACCTGTGCGCGCACGCGCACAGGTTGCTTTGTAAACTCGGCAATCCGAAAGGGGCTGTCTCAAAAGTCGGTTACTTTCTCGACAGCCTGTCGAGTTTAAAATTAAGTCTTTATATTATAATGACTTAATTTTAAACGTCGCACATAAAATCAAGGAAGCTGTCCAAAAACTGAAGTTTTTGGACAGCCCCTTTCAAGCTTTGTTTTTTTCTTATATCTTTTGTTGCAGCGGTTCGGGAAATTTTCCCGTCCGCCACTTTTCGATAAGCACTTCGCTCAGCCGATGACCCAATTCTTTAAACGGCGGGGCAATCGTTCGTATCGGTTCCAAACCGGGCAGCGTAAAGTACGCATCGTCGGCATCGTACGCGAGTACGATTTTCGGTTGGATCTTTTCCTGCAGACACAGCATACCGAAAAAATAATTTGCGGAATAATCGCTGATAAAAAATCCCGCTTTGTTTCCGTATTCGTGAATAGCGCGTATCACTTTATCGTAAACGTTTATCTTCGACAACTGAACATAGGTCACTTCCGGCATAAACGATCCCGCATAGGTTTTTTGTATGCCGTCATAGAATCCTTTGAAGCGCTTGTTTTCCTGTGGATAGCAACCGAGTACAAAATAGCGTCGACAGTTGTATTTGTTTAAAATGCATGCCGCTTCATAGGAATGTTTGTAGTTATCCGTTTGGACTGCCGGCATGACAGGGAGCGAATCGATGATGATGTCGCCGACAAGCGGCAGCCCTTCGCGCAGCACATAGTAAAACGGCAGAGCAGCGTTTGTAAAAGACAGCGCGATGATGCCGTCTGTATTGAGGGACAAGAGGTATTCGCCGAACAGGAGCGACGACGTATTTTCAAATGTATTCATTTTAAATACGACGTCGATACCGTATCTGCTGCAGTTTTGTTTGGTTCCTTCGAGAAAGGATGCGTAAAAATGATAGTCTTGTTTATTTGACAGGACAAGTATTTTTTTCCCTTGCAGCGAACTTGGAGCCGACACGGTATTTTGAATTAAAATGCCGGTACGCGGCTTTGATGTGACGACTCCCTCTCTTTTCAACTGCGTTATCGCTTTTTGTGCGATCTGCAAACTTACGGAAAAAGTATCGGCTATCTCTCTGACGCTGAGATATCGTCCGCCGCTTTGATAATTCGTTTCGATATCGCGCCGTACCGCACGGTACAGCTGTTCATAGACGCGTTTCGGCATCGCTTTTATCGTACTCCTCGTATTTATTATATTCTAAAATCTGTTATGTTACAATATAAAAAGTATCGGTTTTATTAGAATATTTTCTTTACCGAACGAGGGAATACGGAGTAGGATATATGTGTTCACATTAGGAGGTATGATAAAAAGCGCCGTCTGAAATATCGCCGTCGCTTTTTATCTCGAGTTTGCACGGATGTTTGCAGAAAACGTGTATACGTATCGTTTCGATAAAAATCGTATGGGTACGATAACACCGTATTTTGCAAACTCGATTATTGAACGTGTGCGCTCTCGCGCACGACTAAAAACTTTTCGGAAGTTGCAATTTCCTGAAAAAGTTTTTATGGGAGGTTCTATGAAACGTATTGTATCGATATTGTGTATGTCGGTTCTTTTGTCGGCAGCCGTATGTGCACTGGGCGGAAACGATACCGGAGGAAAGATAAACCTTGTGTGGTATCAATGGTTCGACGCGGAAACGCAGAAAAACGAATTGACGCCGATTGTACAGGAATTTGAAAAAGTAAATCCGAACGTACACATCGAGCTTGCGGCTATTTCGAGCGAAACCTATTGGGATAGGCTTGCACTCGATATCGCGAGCGGAGTCGAAGGCGATATCGTCACGCTCGATACCGGTGCCGGTTTGTACGGCTATTATTCGCAGCGTGAAGGCGGAGCGTTTTTGCCGCTCGATTCGTACATAAAAGGAAAAGTGCTCGCCGACGGGACGGATCTCGAAAAAGACGTATACCTTATCAATTCCGTAAAGATAGACGGAAAAGTGGTCGGTTTGCCGTATATTATGTTCAGCGCTCCGATGACGGCGTACAGCAAGTCGAAGCTTGCGGCGGCCGGCATAAAACCGGAAGCGCTCGCGTCATGGGATTCGTATTATGATGCGGCAAAAAAATTGACAATCGATGTGAATAAGGACGGTACACCCGACGTGTACGGTTGGGGGCATCCGACCTTTGTCGAAACGCTCAGTCGGTGGTGGCACATGCATTGGCTGTGGACTGCCGGCGGCGGTATTTTCCCGAAAGAAGCCGGACCGTATACCCCCGATCGATTGATTTTCAATTCTCCTGAAAACAGTAAAGCGGTTGAATTTATGAAAAAAATGTATCGGGATACGGCGCCGCAAGGGACGAAAACCGTTACCGATATTCACGCGATGTTTTGCAACGGTTCCGTTGCGACATGCCAAGCTGCCGTATGGACGATCGCAAATTTCAAGTCGATGATGAGCGACAGCCGTTTTGCCGATGATTTGGGTTTTGTACCGTTTCCTGCATACGGAGCGGGTAAACCGCCGGTACTTGTGTCGTGGGGTAATCCCGTCGCGATTTCAACGAAGTGTAAACATCCTGCCGAAGCGTTTGAATTTATCGCGTTTTTGCACGGTAAATATGCGCAGAAACTTGCGATGCGCCGTGCCGCGCCGACGAATAAACTTGTGTACGACGATTATGCGAAAATTCAGCCGAAGCAAGCGGAATTCATACGGCAGTGTCAAAAATTCGAAATGCGTAACGTTCCCGATATCAAGCAGTGGAATCAATTCGATCATATCATTCAAGAAGCGATTTCGAGCGCCCTGCTCGGCACTCGCTCGGTAAAAGATGCGCTTGATTGGGGGCAGAGTGAAATGGCGAAAGCGCTCAAAAATTAAGCGCTTGCGAAAAGTCCGTCTCGGTTGATTTTAGAGATTACCGACGATTCCGTCCGCAGTGTTGCGGACACAGTGCCGTCCGCGCTGCCGTTGCCGACAAAGCACGGACGCATTTTGATTTTTTCGAGGTACTATGACGCATAATTCAATACGTATACAAAAGGAAACAAGTACGATTATACAATTTGTTTTGCCCGCACTTATCGTACTTTCGGTATTCGTATTTATTCCGATTTTGCAGACGATCGTGATGTCGTTTCAGCAGTGGTCGCTCGATGCGAGCGCAAAGAACCATCCCTTTATCGGATTAAAAAATTATTTCGATATCGTCGGGTTGTCGCAGTTTAAAACAATGGGAGCGGCGACGGCGGGATATACTGTTCTTTGTGTTTTCGGAAAAATGATTATCGGTTTGCTCGTCGCGTTGTTGCTTAACAAAGATTTTCGCGGCAGGCCGATTGTGCGAGGACTTATGCTTATCCCGTGGGCGATGCCGTCCGTCGTCGTATGCAATATCTTTCTCATAGCGCTCGATCCGAATTACGGTATTTTGAGTGCGCTCATTTCGAAACTGCCGTTTGTACACGAACAATTTCAAGTGTTCAACGGCAAAGGCAGCGCTTTTGCCGCAGTAACGCTCATCGGGATTTGGAAGAATTTTCCCTTTATCGCGCTCATGCTTTTGGCCGCCCTTGGCGGTATTCCGCACGATTATTACGATGCCGCAGCGATAGACGGAGCGGGAATCTTTAAACGGTTTCGCTATATTACGTGGCCGCAGATAAAGCCGATTTGGAATACGCTTCTCATACTGCAGATTTTGTGGACGATAAAGGAATTCGAACTCGTTTACTTGATTACAAAGGGCGGCCCCGATAATGCGACAGGCGTTATCGGTATCGATATCTATCTCAACGCGTTTAGATTCTATAAAGTCGGTATGGCGTGTGCGGAAGGCGTACTGCTGCTTGTGTTTTGCCTTATCTTTTCGCTCATTTATTTTCGCAATCAAAGCAAAGAGGATGCGTTATGAAAAATCCGAAAGCGATAGTATTCGATAGTATAAAATATCTGTCGGTTATCATCGTATGTATCGCGGTATTGCTTCCATTCGTCATCATGATTTCGTATTCGTTGCGGACAACGCAGGATATTTTTTCAATGGATCACGGACTGCTGCCGAAGCATCCGACCTTTGAAGCGTACAGAAATGCATTGACGACATACAATTTCAGCGGCTCGGGTTTCGGTACGTGGTCGTGGAACAGTTTTTGGGTGTGCCTTTCGGCGACTTTTATCGCAATCGGTTTTTCTGCAATGCTCGGTTATGCCATCTCGCGTTTTCATTTTAGATTAAAAAAACCGCTGTGGTTTTTGATTGCGCTGACGCAGACGATACCGTGGATCATCATCCTCATACCGTATTATATGCATATCGCACAATTGAAATTGATCAATAACCTTTCCGTACTGATGATCACGTACGCGGCCGTATTTTTGCCGACGAGCGCGTGGCTGTTTGTCGGTTTTTTCAATAATATTCCGATCGATTTGGAAGAGGCGGCAAAGATCGACGGGTGCACGCATTGGGGTGTATTTTTGCGGATTATACTTCCGCTTTCGCTTCCGTCCGTTTCGGCGATCTCGCTCGTCGCGTTTGTGACGGGATGGGGCGATTACCTGTTTGCATCGACGATGCTCAAGCGTGCGGCGCTATGGACACTGCCGATGGGGCTGACGAGTTTTCGCGGAGAATTTTTTATTCAATGGGCGGAGATCATGGCGATGAGCACTATCGTCACGGTGCCGATCGTCGCCCTGTTTGTTTATTTGCAGCGCTATCTCGTCGATTTGATGGCGGGAGGAGTAAAAGGATAATTATGCTGGAACGGAATTTATCAAACCTTGCCGTACTCGATTCGGCAGAGAGCCGCTCGATCAGCGCGGAAAATCCGACCGGAGAAAAAGGAAAGGGCGGTACGGCTTCAAGCGTGCTTGGAAAAGGCAGAAAAGGGAAAGCGTATTTGGATTTGGAAGCGGGAAAAGAAACGACCCTCGCCGACATTTACGGATCCGGTATTATCCGCCATATATGGATTACGGTGCAGGATTGTTCCCCTGCAGGGGAATTCGTGCTCCGCGATCTCGTGCTTCGCATGTATTGGGATGGAAGCGATGAACCCGCCGTCGAATCGCCGCTCGGGGATTTTTTTTGTTGCGGCTTTTCAGCAAAATGCGTTGTAAACTCATTGCCCATCGTCGTTGCACCGTACGGAGGATTCAATTGCTTTTTTCCGATGCCGTTTCGTAAGCGTGCGCGCATCACGATCGAAAATCAGCACGGCGGCTTGATCCATGCGTTTTTCTATACGGTGAATTATACGCTGGAAAGCGTTCCTGAAAACGCTGCGTATTTTTACGCGCAGTGGCGTCGTACAAAATATCCCGTCATCGGCGAAGATTATATCATCGTCGACAATATAAAAGGCGACGGACATTACGTCGGAACGTATCTTGCGTGGACGGCACTGGAACGCTATTGGTGGGGCGAAGGTGAAATTAAAATGTATATAGACGGCGATACGGAATACCCTACGATATGCGGTACGGGCGTCGAAGATTACGTGGGCGGAGCATGGGGTTTTTATGAAAAGGATCAATACGGATCGATGAGCAGAAAAGAGACGACATACTGTACAGCGTTTATGGGATATCCGTATCACAGTACGGTGAGCGCTACCGTACCGATATACGGATTCGATGCCGTTCCCGCACACGGATTGTACAGGTGGCATATCATGGATCCGATACGGTTCAAAAAGGATTTGAAAGTGACCGTTCAGCAAATCGGACATAACGGCGAGCACTTATTCGAACGCGCGGACGATATCGCGTCGGTTGCCTATTGGTATCAGATCGGAAAAGCGCAGCCGTTTCCTTGTCTGCTTTCCCGTGCAGACCGAGTTCCCCGCTGAACATTTTTATCTGACGCATTTGCATAAGCACCCGCTTTTTTGTATAGTAGCTGTATGGCATCAAAACCCGCTCCGCCCGCCCGACGCGGTGTAAAATCGAAAAACGGAAAACTCAATAAAGCGATCCCCGTGCTTTTTATAATCGCGGCGTTTGTCATCGCTTTTCTCTTCGTCTCCCGAATCTTTGTCGGAGGATCGTCCGAGCGTCTTCCGCGCGCGAGAATCGTAACACCCATCGCTCCGGGAGAAGCCGAAAATCAATCGTCGGGCGATGCCGTCTCGTCCGACAACGAAGCGATGACTTCGTTCATACCGCTTTCGCTCAATGAAACGCTTATCAGCACGCTGTCCATCGATTTAAACAACGATATGAAAGAGGATCAAGTCGTCGCCGTTCGCAAAGAGGGCGTTCCTTACCTCGTGCTCATCGTCGGCATCTACGATGCGGAACGGAACGCGTATGTCCGCACGGCCGAAATCACGACGGAGATTTCCCGTACGCGCACCTTTTCCTATACCGGTATCGATATGCTCGGCGAACATCAAAACGCGCTCGTGTATCAAGGCGTCAAAGACGACGGCACGAGCGTTTTGGCAATTTACATGATGCGTAAAGAACGCAGCAAAATCGAACTCGCTCAGATCGGCGATTTCGAATCCGACGGCACGATCTTTATTCAGCAGGACGACCGTTCGATGTCGTACGAACTTTCGCAGTCGCGCGGAGAAAGTTTTCCGGTATGGGTGTACAGTTCCGCAAAGGATTCCGGCAGCGGCGAAAATGCGAATTTGAGTCAAATCCAAACCGAATACCGCTGGAACGAAAAGGAGCAAAAGTATGTCGAAACGCGGCAAGTGCGTGTGACGGGAAGCAGGATCGCCGCCCGCGAACTTGCGCGCATTCAAGACGGCACCGTCGAAACCTTTGCCGATTTTCTCGACGGTCTGTGGTATAAGACGTCGTCCGCGCAGTCCGGTATACGCTATCTCTTTTTCGATCACGCGCAAAAAGAAGTGATTTTCCTCTATGACGACACCGAAGAAGTGTACGCATGGGAAGACAGCAATCTGCGAAGAAGCGGTATTTACATTACGACGACGAATAAATCGATTACGAATATGCAGCGTCGCTGCGATATTTCGCTCGCGGGCATCGACGAAGTGCGCATTCACATCATCGACGACGTGCGCATGATTATCAAAGAAAATAATTTATGGGACGGCAGCTACCGCAAGATGACCGCATTCACGTCCTTTACGTCCGACGCGCTGCGTCAAGACGAATACGAAACGGCGTTTGCAAAACGGTCCGAGTGGAAAACCGACAACGGCCTCGTTATCACATTCGGGAAAACGACGTATACCGTTTCGGGCGATAACGCATACGACGAAGGCATCTATGTAATCGGTACCGTCGCGGGAAAGCACGTCGTACAATTCCGATCGTCTTTGAACTCTCAGCTCCTTTCGAGCGCGTATGAAATGCGTTTTAAAACCGTAACGATTCCCGCCTCTTCCCGTCGCCCGGCCGAAGTTCAAACCGACTATCATACGCTCTCTCTCGATCCCGTGCGCATCGCGCCCGACGCGTGCTATCCCGTCGAAGGACGTACGTTTACGCTGACGCGCGAAAAAGATTGATGCACGCGTGTTGCAATTTTTAGCCCGGCGTCATACAATGACGCTTATGGCTATCGTTAAAATACACAATAAAGCAATCCGTTTTGCCGTCTCCGTTATATGTGCATTCATCGTTTCCGCAGCGGCTTCTCAATGTTTTGCCGAATCGCCTGTCGGCGGTGAAGCCGTTTCGAATTTTCAGTACATGAAAAAAATCTCTGCGGTATTCGATTTCGTACAGCAGAATTATGTCGATGAAATCGATCCGAAAGTGCTTTACGAAGGAGCGCTCAAAGGTATGCTCGATGCACTGAAAGATCCCTATACGCAGTACCTCGATCGAAATACGATGCGCCCGCTCTCCGATACGACTGCCGGTAATTTCGGCGGCGTCGGCCTTTCCATCAGTAAACCCCTCGAATCGTCGGTCGACAAACCCGCATACGTCGAAGTCGCTTCTCCGATCGAAGATACGCCCGGTGCAAAGGCGGGCATCCTGTCGGGCGATTATATCACTGCGATCGACGGGGAGGCTACGCCTCCGATGACGATGGAAGAAGTGCTCAATCACTTGCGCGGCAAAGCGGGCACGCCGGTTACCGTTTCGATTTTGCGCGGCAAAGACATCCGATTCGACGTAACGCTCGTTCGCGCACTCATCGAAGTGCCGACGGTAAAGTACGGTATGATAGGTGCGACGGGCTATCTCCGCATTATCGAATTTACACCCGATACGTCCAAGCGCGTACAGGAAGCGCTCGACTCGTTCGGAAAAGCGAAATATAAAAATTTAATAATCGATCTGCGCGACAACCCCGGCGGTCTCATCACGAGCGTTGCCGACGTGGCGGATAAATTCATCGATTCGGGAACGCTCGTTTCGACGAAGAGCCGTCTCGCATTTGAAAACAAAGTCTTTACCGCGAGCGCGAAAAAAACGACGGTTCCCGCAGGTCTTCCGATAGTAGTTCTTATAAACCGCGGATCGGCGTCGGCATCGGAAATTTTGGCGGGGGCGCTCAAAGACAATCACCTCGCATACCTCGTCGGTCAGCGTACCTACGGCAAGGGATCGGTACAGCAGGTCATCCCGCTCAGCAATGCGGACGGTTTTAAAATTACGATGGCGCGCTATTATACGCCGAGCGATACGAATATCGATAAAGTCGGTATTCCTCCCGACAGAGAAGTGCTCTATCCCGAATTGAGCGAAGCGGAAGAAAAAGCGTATGCGGAACTTATTAAATCGAATGCGATCGCATCCTACGTCGATTCGCACAGCGGCATGACCGAACGCGATATCGCCTCTTATGCGCTCGTTTTGCAAAAAAAATATCCGCTCAACGCGGCTTTGCTTCGCCGCCTCATCCGCGTTCGCGTAAATCGCTTAAAGCCCGCGATGCTTTACGATTCGGATTACGACATTCAATTGAACGCTGCGCTTGAAATTTTGAAATCGAACGATTTTAAAAAGCTCGTCCGATCGGCGAAGACGTTGAAAGAACTGCAGGATGAAGCCGAAGCGAAAAAGAAAACGGAGACTTAAAACGTGCGGCAATTTATCGCCGATACCGCACCCGATGACAGGGGACTTCTTTCCGTTTCCGGAAAAGATTTTACGCATTTGTGCCGCGTCCTCCGCGCAAAGCCGGGCGATATGCTCGACGTGCGGATTCCGGGCGGATTTCTTTTTCCCATGACCCTCTGCCGTATCGACGACGTTCGGGGCATTGCCGTATTGCAAAAGTGCGGAGGCGAAGGCGTTTCCGTTTCTCGCGGAGTCGGAGCCTCTGCTGTCGATAAAAATCGCCGTGCCGTCGAATATGCGCTTTTTCAATTTATCGCAAAGCCTCAAAAAATGGAAATAATTGTGCGGCAGGCTTGCGAGTGCGGAGTGAAGACGATCGTTCCCGTCGCAGGCGAGTATTCGCAAAAGGGCAGCATCGCTTCTCTCGCGGGCAAAACCGAACGATTTACAAGGATCATCAAAGAAGCTCGCGAGCAGAGCGGCTCACCTGTGGAAACCGCCGTCGCCGAAACCGTCGATGTGAATGGAGCCTGCGAAGTGTGGAAACGAATGAGCGAAAAAGCGCGAAACGCGTCGGCCGCCGTCGTCCTTTCGGAGCGGAACGATTTTTGCGTACCGCTTTCGGATGCGGTTTTTACAGGCGTCACGTGCGCGGCGATCGCCGTCGGAAGCGAAGGCGGCATAAGCCCTGACGAAATGACGGCGCTTCGAAACGCGGGATTTACGCCCGTTCACTTTGCGGGAAATATTTTGCGATGCGAAACCGCCGCCCTGTACGGCATCGCCGCTCTTCAAACCGCGCTCGCCGAATTTGCAAAATAATCCCGATACGGCTGCTGTGGATAAGCGATCGAAAAAGGTCTTCCATGATAGGTTGGATTTCGCTTTGCCGATGCGTTCGGCAAATAAGTCGATTGAATATTACTGTATTTTTTGCTATAGTTTTTATACGCAACCGACTTTTACGGCAGTAATAAAAAAGGACGGCGAACGGATTGCAGCGTGATGTAAGGGCGGTTCTTTTGAAGACCGCAACGGAGGAATTCCTTAAAAAGGGATATAAAGGCGCGTCTGTACGGACGATCTGTTCCGGAGCCGGAGTGACTACCGGTGCTTTGTATTTCTTTTTTCAAAACAAAAAAGATCTTTTTGAAAATATTGTAAAAGACACATACAGGCGCCTGTTGGAGATGCTGCGTCAAAGCAGTGAAAGCGAACTGGCGGATATGACTTCCGGGGAGCAAAGAGAACTTGAGATTATAGAATACCTGGTATCGCATCGAAAAGAAATCAGACTGCTTTTGGAGTGCTCCGAAAAAACGGCCTACGGCAATTTCCAAACGCTGTTGGAAAAAAAATTGCGGAAAGGCTTTCGAACGTTCTTTGAAAAATTCAGCCGACAGAAAGCGGATCCGGCGTTGATACGGGTTTTGGTGAAAATGAGAATGGCCGGATATCGGGAGCTGGTATACGGGGCGTACTCTTTGTCCGAGGCAAAAAAATTGGTACAAAAGATGAGGATATATGCGGATGCGGGATTTTTCGCGGTGCTGAAAAAAAACTGAAGACTGCGAAAATCTCCAATCGATTCGAATGAGAAATGCACGCTGTGTATTTCTCATATTTTTACAACAGAACATAACACTTGTTATGTAAAAAGGAGTAATAAAATGAAAACGTAAATTGTAGTGCAATGCCGTATTAGTGCGCACGCACGTTCGGAGAGATTTTTTAAACTGTCAGAAAAATAATAACGGAGAATAACGCTATGAAAGAAACAATGGAAAAAACAATGCCGGCGATTGCGGATGAGGAAAGAGAAAATCGGCGCTATCGATTAGGACTGCTTATCGGTTTGGCGGCAGCCTTGGTCACGCTTGCAGGGGATTTGCTTTTGGGAGCCGTCAGCTTAAACGACGGGGATGCTTCCCGGTATCGGCTGATGGAGTATGCGATACGAATTTCTGAAACCCGAATCATAGTCGGAGGGTTTTTGGGCGTCATAGGCATTGCGGCGGAATGCATCGGATTTTATCAAATCTATCTGCTGATGCGGAAAAACAGCCCGATACTGTCAAGATTGTTTCAGGCGGGAATGTATGCGTATCTGGCATGGGCATGCTGCGGCGTCCATTTGAACTGCAGCGTGCTGATGTTTATCTTTAAGCGGGTATATGTGCTCGATGCCGCCGCCGCTCTTGCCATTGCAAAGGATTTTCAGTATCGTTTTTTATTACCGGTATATGTCATCTTTATGATCGGTTTTATGACGATGAATCTTTCCCAGTTCATTGCATTTTTTTCTAAAAAAACGCCCTATCCCCGCTATGCCGCTTTTTTTAATATTTACGTGGGGATCCTATGTACGTCTCCGATAACCCTTCTGCCGGGGAGTTCCGCCTTTGAAAACGGCATGCTTACCGCAGAGATCAGCATCGGAAATATTTGGATGTTTTTGATGCTCTTGCTTTGCCGGCCGAAGCGCATACGATAGTTCGTATGATAGTAAATTGTTTCCGCCCGATTATTTTAATGTTTTTCCACTGAAATGTTGATGCAACTGTCTTATCTTAAATTTTAAGTTTTACGGCGAAAGCGAAAATAAAAAAACCGGCTTTCGCCGGCTTTACGATGAACGCAGCTTGTAATTATTTGTCTTCGATGACTGCGATGATATCGCTCATTTTGAGGATGAGGTGGTCTTCGTTGTTGATCTTTATCTGCGTGCCGGCGTATTTGTCGTACATGATGCGTTCGCCGACTTTTACGGTGATTTTGTCTTCTTCGGTACCCGGTCCGACTGCGACGACTTTTGCCGTCTGCGTTTTTTCCTGCGCCGCTTCGGGGATGATGATGCCCGATGCCGTTTTCGATTCCGCTTTTTCGTTTTTGACGAGAACCCTGTCCGCTAAAGGTTTGATTTTCATGCTATGCTCCTATGATAAAAGCTGCCGTCAGCTGCGCGCCGAAAAGCGCAAACCGCAGTTTCCGCAACGCAAAAACCGCAGTCGATAAAAAGCATCCGCTTTTTAGACGGCTTTCGTTTGTGTAAGCAGTATATAAAGCCTTACAATCTTTATATATTTATAATATACTTATTTTAAGCCCGCGTCGTCAACAGGGAGCGGGCGCTTGCTTGCAAAAAGAGGATTTTCCGGCGGATTATGGAACAATCGGACGAAACGGAACTTACGGGAAAAAAACGCATCGTGCGGCAGGCGATGCGGAAGGCGATTTTTGAATTTACCGCCGAAAAAAATCGCGTGGATGCGGCGTCGAAAAAGATCGAGCGCCTCCTGCTCGGCTCCGAACTCTACGCGGCCTCAGATGCCGTTTTTATATTCGTATCCGACCGAAGTGAAGTCGAAACGAGGGGCATCATCGCATCCGCGTTGAAAGATAAAAAGCGGGTTGCGCTCCCGCGCTGTATCGATGCGGCAGGTACGATGGAATTTTATTATCTCGATGCAGCTCTTCCGTTTGAAGCGCAGACGGAAATCGGTGCTTACGGCATTACGGAACCGAAAACCGTTCTCGAAAAAGTCGATACGAAGGACTTTCCGCACGCCTCGCTTTTTCTCGTACCCGCTCTCGCTTTTTCTCGCGACGGCAGGCGGCTCGGAAAGGGAAAGGGATTTTACGACCGCTATATCGCGCGGATTTCCTATGCGTTTCCGGTTTTGACAGGTCTCTGTTTTTCCTGCCAGATCATAAGCGATGTCCCCTCCGGCGTCCGCGACGCGCGAGTTTCGCATATCGTGTGCGAGGACGGTATCTTTCCGTGCGTGCCGCCGCATGACGCGGATTGACATCGTGTCGATTGCGCTTTGTACGCCGGTACGAATATTGATAAAAAAAACGATATATGCTACTTTCCGAAGAGATGACAAAATATATCCTTTTGATTTTTTTATCCGCTTTTTTCCCGAGTGCGTGTAAATCGCTTTCGTCGAAATCCGAGCATACCGCCGCGGCCGAACCGTCCGTATCGGTCGGACATCTCCGGCGTGCATCCGCACAAAGTGATAAAAACGCCGATCCCGAAACCGAAACCGTTTTGACCGAGCGGGAAGGGTGTGTGGAAACTTCATATGAAATCCTTGCAGAAGGAAGTTACGGTGCGGAATTCGTCACTGCGGTAATCGAAAATCAAGCCGATTTGGATAAGCTCTATTCGCTTTTGCACGGCCGTGCGGACGACTCTCCGAAAATCGATTTTAAGCGGAAAAAGGTAATCGCCGTATGTGCAGGCCGTTTTAATACCGGCGGTTACGGCATACGATTGCATTCCGCGGTATACACGAAAGACGGTTTGGAAACGGTGTTCGCGATAAGCGCTCCCTCTCCGTCGCAAATGGTAACGCAAGCTTTTACAACGCCTTACCTCATAATCGGCATAGATACACATCCTTCGGAGCGGGTTTCGGTTGCGGTACGCCGACTCGAAGGGGTTAAACTTGGAGGATCATCGTATGAAACGGAAATTACGGATCGCGCTCGTAGCGCACGATAACCGCAAAGCCGACATTGTCGACTGGGCGTTGAACAATTCCGAAATGCTTTCGGCGCACAAACTTTTTTGTACGGGAACGACGGGCACGCTCGTGCGGGAATCGTTTATAAGGCACGGCATCGCAAGCGATATAACGTGTATGCATTCGGGACCGATGGGCGGGGATGCGGAAATCGCGGCGCTCGTCGTTCGAAAGGAAATCGATTTTGCGGTTTTTTTTATAGACGATTTGAATCCGCAGCCGCATGAAGCCGACATTCAAATGCTTTTGCGCCAGTGCAGGATTCACAATATACCGATCGCGTGCAACCGCTACAGCGCCGATCTGATGATTACGAGTTCGTTGTGGGACGATGCGAGCTATGTGCCGAAGGATCCCATCTACGCGCCCTTCGACAGAAAGGCGTTCGAAGAGGGCCTCAAAGCAGGTAAGTAACCTATAAATCGGTCGCGGGAAAAGGGATGTCTGCCGCGCCGCCGGTCCGATTTTAAAAGACGGCGTTCCGTATTGATGTAAATTAATAATTATTAATTTTATGGACTGCGTCCGTGCGGCATATCCTGTCCGTGCGGGTAAAACGGCGGATCGTTTCAGCGCCGGATGCTTCCCGTCGTTTCACCTTCGACGAGAGATTCCAATTCTCCTTTTCGGAAAATCGCGATGTCGCCGGGGATCGTGTGCTTAAAACTTGCGGCCGCCGTCGCGAAGTCGAGGGTGTACTGCGTGTCTTCGAAGTGATGAAAACCGTGTATGAGTCCCGCCGCAAATGCATCTCCCCCTCCGACGCGATCGACGATATTTTCGATGTGATATTTTTTTGATACGAAAAACGTTCCGTTTTTGTCGTGCAGGAGCGCCGAAAAATCGTTGACGTCCGAAGTGTACGTTCTGCGCCTGGTCAGGGCGACGGTGTGAATATTCGGGTATTCGCGTTTTACGGCGAGCGAAATCTTTTCAAAATATTCGTCGGGCAGTCCTTCTTTCGACGTATCGTAGCCGGGAACCGTGATGCCGAGACAAAAGCGTATGTGCCCTTCGTTCGTGATGAGAACGTCAGCCGATTTGACGATTTCTTTTACAGCATCTTCCGCCCGCCGTCCGTAGCGCCACAGTTTTGCGCGGTAGTTGATGTCGAATGAAACGGTGATATTCCGTTTTTTCGCTTGGGCGATCGCTTCGATCGTCGTGCGGTATGCGTTTTCGGAAACGGCAGGAGTGATACCGCTTATGTGAAACCATGACGCGTCCGCAAAAACCGCTTCCCAATCGAAATCGGACGGAAGCGCCTCGGCGATGCAGCTGTTTTCCCTGTCATAGACGACATTCGACGGACGCCGGTATGCGCCCGTTTCGAGAAAATAGATGCCGATTCTGCCGTCCTTTCGGATCACCGTGGAAAGATCGACGTCGTATTTGCGTACTTCCGAAAGAGCGGCTTCTCCGATTGCGTTGTCGGGGACGGCGGTTACGTAAGAAGCTCTGTTTCCGAGCTGCGCGAGTTCGCATGCGATATTCGCTTCGCTCCCGCTGAATGTCGCTTCAAAATTCGGCGACTGGAAAAAGCGTTCGTGCCCCGGCGCGCTGAGCCTGAGCAGCAATTCTCCGAGCGTAACGATTTTTTTCATAACCGCCGTCCTCCGTTGTACGTGATGTCAGCGGCTTACTCTGCCGGACGCATCTCCGCCCATAAGCTTTTCCGCTTCTCCTACGGAAATGTGATTGAAATCGCCTTCGATCGTCTGTTTTAAGCAGCTCGCGGCGACGGCGAAATCGACCGTCTTTTGCGGATCGAAACCTTTTACATTGCCGTAGATGAGTCCCGCGCCGAAACTGTCGCCGCCTCCGACGCGGTCTACGATGCGGATGAGATATTCTTTGCTGTAATAATAATTTTTGCCGTCATAGAGAAGGGCAGCCCATTTGTTGTCCGATGCGCTCAGCGACGTGCGGAGCGTGATCGCAACCTGCCGCAAGTGAAATCGGTCGGCCAACTGTTTTGCGACGTCTTCATAGCCTTTTTTATCGAGCTTACCGCCGGTAACGTCCGTGTTTTTCGCCGAGATACCGAAAACCTTTTCCGCGTCCTCTTCGTTTGCAATGCACACGTCGATATATTCCATAAGTTCCGCCATGACTTTGCCCGCTTTTTCCGAAGTCCACAATTTTTTGCGGAAATTCAAATCGCAGCTCACCGTGATGTTTTTGGCTTTCGCTTTTTTGCACGCTTCGAGACAGATTGCCGCGACATTGTCTCCGAGCGCGGGCGTTATGCCGGTAAAGTGAAACCACGTTGCGCCGTCGAATATCGCCTCCCAATCGAAGTCCGTCGGAGATGCCGTTTGAAAAGAAGAACCCGCCCTGTCGTAGATGACAAAAGAGCCGCGCTGGCTTGCGCCTTTTTCCGCGTAATAAATGCCGAGCCGCTCTCCGCCGCGCGCAATCAATTTCGTATCGACGCCGAATTTGCGCAGTTCGTTGAGCGCCGCGTCTCCCATTTCGTGCGCGGGAAGCTTTGTGACGAACGAAACCGGCACATCGAAATTTGCCAAAGAAACGGCGACGTTCGATTCCGCGCCCCCGTATACGACGTCAAATTTATCCGCCTGTACGAAACGCTTGTAGCCTTCCGGCGCGAGGCGCAGCATGATTTCTCCGAACGTGATTACCTTAGACATACGATCCTCCAAAAATTGATACGGAACTTCCGTGTGTCAGTAAGTATAAACGTATGCATCGTTTTTTGCAACGCGATTGATTGACGGCGGATAACCCGCTCGATATAATTTTCATCGGAGGAAGATAAAAAGCGATACCGAAAAAAATTTTATGGAGGTACGATAAAAAGCGCCGTCTGAAATATCGCCGTCGCTGGAGTCTAAAGCCGAAAAACGCTGAAGCGTTTTTCTTTTATCGGAGACACTCGCGATTTCTGTGCATTGCTCGAAATCGCAGCGTTCTTATCTCGAGTTTGCTTGGATGTTTGCAGAAGACGTGTATACATGGCGTTTTGATAAAAATCGTATGTATACGATGTATTGTCTTTTGCAAACTCGACTATTCGACGTGAGCGCGCACGCGCACGACTAAAAACTTTTTCGGATGTTGTAACATTCTGCAAAAGTTTTTATGGAGGAAGATATGGATGCATCATCGATATTGACGACATTGTTGGGTTCATCGAGCGTTTCGAACATCGGTAAACTCTGTGATATCGACAGCGGTACGGTGAGTACGGTTCTCGCCCAAGCGCTTCCGGCGCTTTTAAAAGGTGCCGACAAGCAGGCTTCTGATAAAGAATCCGCAAAAGGTTTCGCTTCCGCGCTCGCAGAACACGCCGGCGTGAGTACGGCGAATCTCGGTGCTTTTATGAAAAACGTCGATTTGGACGACGGTGCGAAAATCATCAAGCACTTGCTCGGATCGAGTGCAGCTTCGACGACGAAATCGATTGCAAAAACGGCGGATACCGATACCGGTACCGTATCGGCGATCCTTGCCGCCGCAGCTCCTCTTTTGATGAGCCTTCTCGGAAAAACCGCCGGAAACAATACTTCCGGAGATGCGCTTTCGGCTTTGATCGGCGGCGTTATGAAAAACGTAAATGTCGGCGACGTGCTCGGAGGACTTTTAGGCGTATCGGGTGCGAAAACGCGGGGAAGCACAAAAAAATCCGGCACATCCGGCACTGCGAAGCTCGCAGGCAATTTACTCAAGGGATTGTTAAAATAAATAATTTGAGGAGTGTATATGGCGGTAAAACATAGAATCGTATCGGCGTCGACCGGAAAAACGGTAAAGACGGCGTCGAACACAAAGGGAGAGCGGGGGAGCGCGCTGCCGCTTCGAATAGGTGCTGCGGCGTTGTGGGTTTTCGCAATCGTTCTTGAAGTGCTTGCATTGTGCGCGATGACGGAAAAGATCGTCATTCCGTTTTTAGTAAAGCTTTCTCCGCTCGTACAGGGAATCGTCCTTCTCGTCATCGATTTTATTGCGGTTGTTGCGGGTGCGCAGCTTTGGAAAAAAGCGAACCGCATCGCACCGGCATCGGAAGCGAATGCGCTGAAGTTTTGGCTGTGGAACAATATGGGCGTCATTGCGTGTGCGGCGGCCTTCGTTCCGTTTATCGTCCTTTTGCTTTTGAATAAAGATACCGATAAACGCACGAAAGCGGTCGGCATTGCCGCGACGGCGATCCTGCTCATCATCGGGGGGCTTGCAAGCTACGATTTCGATCCCGTGTCGGCGGAATCCTACGCGCAGGCGGCGGGTACGCAGCAAGTGTATTGGACGCCGCACGGCAAACGCTTTCACACGCACGAAGACTGTCCGGCTTTGAGTCGAACCGAAGAACTTACTGCGGGAAGCGTGCAGGAAGCGATCGATGCGGGCAGAGAAACGATGTGTAAAATCTGTGAAAAGCGCGACGGCGCCTTGATGGAAAAACTGAAGCAGGCGGCAAAAGAAAAAGACGCCGCATAGCGATCGGCGGGCGCTTTTGAAATTTATTCGGTATTTTCGGAAGCGCCCATCTATGCGAATCTCTCGATAATGTGCTATACTATGCGAATAAGAATTACGGAATATTTCATAATGTTATCGAGGTATTTATGTATAAAACGCGCAAGCGGCTGATTTTTCTTTCGGTCAATGCCGCCATTTTAATCCTCTTTATCGGTATTTCGACGATGCTCATGCCCTCTCGGATAAAAGAGTATTCGTTTTTTTTGCTTATATCCATTCCCTCGGTTATCTTCGTTCTTTTGCTGATCGGCGGAGATTTCGTGCGTTCCGTGCTCGACGCAAGACTCCATCGCAAGATTTTCGAAAAGGGCGAAACGCGCTATTTGACACGCTTTATCAACAGGCTGCGTTTTTGTTATTCGCTCGACGATCTCTATAAGGTATTTGCCGATATTCTGGAAAGAGAAGCGGGTTGTTCCGTACTCTTTATCGACAGAGAAAAAAATTATATTTTGTACAACAGCCCCGACCGTTTGACATCTTCTCAATCGGTGCGCGATACGCTCGAACGCAATTTTCCGCTTTCGTGGCCGGAAGGTTTCTACCTTATCGACGATTCGTTCGGTATCATATCGCATTCCAAAGATGCGCGCGGTTTTTTCTTCGTATGCGGTAAACAGCATCTTTTTATTTTTTGCCGGTACACGAAACTCTTCGACGCGGACGCTTTCCGGCAGTTTTATGAAGAGTTTTCGCGCTTTCAGTCGCGTTCCCGTACGATTGCAAGCCTTACCGAAATTTCCGATCTGACAAAGGAATGGCAGCTGCTTGCGGATACGCAGCGTTCGTTCCTTCCTCAAAAAATGCCTTCGATCCGAAAGCTCAAACTCGCCGCGTATTACAAACCGCTCATAAACGTGTCGGGCGATTATTATTCCGTTTTGCAAATCGATAAAAACAAAACGCTCCTTCTCCTCGGCGACGTTTCCGGAAAAGGTCTTGCCGCGGCGCTCATCATGGGACTCGTCGTCAATACGCTGAAAATTATCGACGATAAAGAAAACCTTGAAGCCGCTATCCGCGAAATTGACCGCGCTATAAAAAATATGAAGCTCCAGGATAAATACACGGTATTGTTTATCGGCATCATCGATACCGATAAAATGACGCTGCGCTATATCAACGCATCCATGTCCGACCCGCTCGTTCTTTCGCGTGCGCCCGACGGCTACAAAATAAAATCGCTCGCATCGAATGCGAGTCTCGTCGGCATCATCGATTTGGGCGATATCACCGTCGAAGAGCGAAGGCTTTACCGCGGCGATATGCTCCTCATCGCTTCCGACGGTTTGTCGGAGATCATGGATTCGAACGGTATTCAGCTCGGAAGCAGCGATGTCTTTCAAGACACGCTTCGGACAAGCGCCGGCAAAATGCCTGAGGAATTTATCGACGATATCGTGCGCCTTATCCCCGAATACAACGGCGGTGCGCGTCTCCATGACGACGTCACGATGATGGCTGCGAAGGTAGGCTGATATGGCGTTTATCATTCTCGATTTCGGATTTGCCGCATTTTTTATCTGGCTTGCCGTCTATACGAATTATCTGCACCGTACAAAGGGTATATACGGTGAACGGTTTATTGACAACGTTTTATTGGGAGCATGCGTTTCGGTGCTGCTCGCCGTCTCATTGACGTTTCCGTTCAGCGAAGGCCTGTTCGGCATGATTTCAAAACTGCTTTTCGTTATGGAAGCCTTTTTTTTGACGAATGTTTCGTTTTATTTTATTTTGCGGAAAGTAAAACGTACGCTGCCGTTCGTCGTCGTTTTGAAGATATTTTTCTTCGCACTTGCGTTATATATCGTATTTGCAAAATTTCAAATGATCGTTATTTCTCCCGATGTCGGCGTAAGGATAATTGCCCGGTATATTTTCCCCAATGAGCTTCGGGGAATTTTTACATGGGATTGGCTTACGGTTTTTATCGTCCTGTATCGCTTTGTGCTGCCGGGCTTCTGTGCGCTCGTTATGCTGCTGCTTAACGAATACCGCTCAACGCGTCTTGAAAGGTATCGGGGCTATATCGAATTTTTTGCAGTCGTCGTCATGTGGGCGAGTTTTGTGTTTTTGAATTTCCTGTCCCGCAATATTCCCGGTTTTGCGCTTCTGTACCCGATTGCGTATTCGTCTCTTTTGCTTCTTTTGCTGCGTTCGGAAATGATCGAAGCGCTGCCGTCGGCAAACGACGTCCTCGTTTTTATTTTGAGGCTTTTGTTCGCGTACATCATTCCGAGCGTATTCGTCGTGTGTGTGTTTATTCTGCTCTATCCGTTTTTCGGCGGTTTGACATTGCCGTTCGATATTATTTTGATCGTCGGTACCGCCTTATCGCTCGTGTTTATTTGGGCTGTGTCCACGTATCTTACGACCACGCGCCGCCTTCGTCCCGCCGACTACGAAAGCGCATTCGAGAGCGATTTGGCATCGATCGACTACAGCGGCGAAATGGACGAAATTCTCATGAGCGTGCATAACATATTTACGAGAAATCTGCAGTGTTCGTCCATGTCCGTATTCGTCAACAACGGCGAAGCATATCTTGAAAATGCGTTTTCATCCGCTGTCGGCCTCGCGTCCGTCCGTGCGGATAACCCCGCATTCGATGTACTGCTCAATGCCGGCCGCAACGTCATTTCGGTTTCGGACATAGATGCGCGAAGCGATGTCGCCGAAGCACGGGATGCCCTTGCCGCTCTTTTTGCGGACACGCAGTCGGATGCGCTCATCCTTTTGAGCGAAGGACGGAACCTCCTCGGCTGCATTACGCTCGGTTTGAAGACGAGCGGCGATCATTATACCGATTACGATATTTCCATTCTTACTCACTTATATTCGTACTTTTTCGTATTCGGCTATTATATGCGCAATATTTCGAACAGAGAGATCATCGGTACGGTCAATCGCGAAATCCGTATGTCGTCTCAAGTCATCGCTTCCATTCAGGAAGACGTTAATGCGGTGGAAAACCCGAAAGCCGATGTCGGTTATATCATGAAATCGGCGCACAATATCGGCGGCGAGTTTATCGATCTGATCAGGATCAACGATCATACGCATCTTTTCGTTATCGGGAGTTTGAGCGGTCAGGGAATTGCGGCGAGTATGAATATGGTCATTTTAAAATCGATTATACGAACCTTTCTTTCGGAAACCCGCGATTTTAAATTGCTCGTCAAAAAAGTCAATGCATTTATCCGCGAAAACCTTCCGAAAGGTACCATCTTCAACGGCACTTTTGCGCTCATCGATTTTTCAAACGACGTGATGTACTACATCAACTGCGGCATTCCCGCGATTTTTGTATATACGCAATCGTACAACAACGTTATAGAAATTCAGGGACGCGGTCACGTGCTCGGCTTTGTGCGCGATATCGCTCCGTATATTTCGGTACGGCAGATAAAGCTTGCCAAAGGCGACGTCGTCCTTTCGTGTACGAACGGCGTCCTTACGTCTCGTTCGCTCCGCGGGGAAACGTTCGGTAAAGAGCGCGTACAGCAGATTATGCTGTCGAATTTGACGTACCCGGCTTCGCGTATAGCGCAGTTCATCTATGACAATCTCGTTAAATTCATGTCGAAAGAAATCGAAGCGGACGTAAGCGCCCTCGTTATCAAATACGTGTAATATTCGGAGATACTTATGGAGCAACTGACGATTACGGAAAAGAGCGGCGCGAATTACGTGTTGTACGAACTCAAAGGCGCGATCATCGCATATACGATCGGTGAATTTCAGCAAAAGCTGTACGATGAGATCGGACGCGGTAACGTCGTACTCGATCTGTCGCAAGTTTCGGAAATCGATTATTCGGGCATGGGAACGATTATGGCGGCGTTCAACGACGGAGAAGATAAGGGACATACGCTCTATTTGCTCTCTCCTTCGCCGGAAAGCCGCGATGCTATCGAAGCGACCGGATTTTCAAATGTGCTGCATATTATCAGCTCGGTAACCGAAGTGCTTTAGCGCGCATCCTGCGGCATACACGGTGAATTTGCGAAGCGAACTCGGTAGTGAGGCGGAGCCGAGCGAAGTTCGCGTCGCAAGCATATCTTTATTTAAAAATATTTCAAAATTCGGCATTTACGGCTTATAAAAACTCCGTTTTTGAAAAAATTTCTCGATTTATTATACGACGACAAAAGCCGCGTTTTCGGTTCGCATGAGGATCGAAGGGGCGGCTCCGTCGTCGGGAGGTCGAAATGAAACGGAAATCTTTCCGAGTGTGGATATGGCTTTTGCAGACGGCTCTTTTATCCGCCTGCATCCTGTTTTCGCTTTGCCCCGTGTCGTGCAAAGTGACGGACGAAGGTTTACAGCTGCTTCGAGGCGATTATGCAGCTCCCGTCCTTGAATCTTACACAGCCAAAAGCGAACGGCATGTGACGCTTTCGTTTTCCGAGCGGGTTACGATTACGGGAGCGGTCATTACCCGCGCCGCATCTTTTTCGGCCGGTGAAGCGTTTTCGGAGCAGGACAAAATATCGCCGATTCTGAAAGCCGCGTCGGGAGAAACGGGAGGAATCCCCGTGAGCGTGTCGTACGATGACGGGAGCAAAAACGTGATCGTCGAAGCTTCCGAAGCACTTGAAGCGGGTGCACATTATGCGTTGTACGGCGAAGCCCGAGATGAAAACGGCAACTCGCTCACGTTTTATGTTCCGTTCGTCGGTTTTAACGGACGTATTCCGAAAATCGTTATAAGCGGCATTCATCCTCAGTTTGCATCGGCGCCGAGCGGAGGAAAGGATGCAAAGTGCGAGTTTGTCGAACTCTATGCGCTTACGGGCGGAAACGCTGCGGGGCTTACTCTTCAAAGCGCATCCGACGGAAGCGACCGGGCGTTTACGCTTCCTTCTGCGGAAATAAAAGCCGGCGAAACCGTAATCGTTCATTTGCGTACGAAGGGGGAAGGTTGTGTGAACGAAACGGGGAGCGATCTCGCACTTTCTTCCGGATGGTATACATCTCCCGTGATGCGCGATATTTGGTCTCCGAATGAAAAAGCGTGTTTGGGTGATAAAGAGGATGTACTCATGCTTGTCAATTCTTTTACCGGTGATGTACTCGATGCCGTATTGTATGCGCCTGCAGGGAGCACGGCGTGGAGTAATGAAAATATAAAAGGGGCGGCACAGGCGATGTCGGCAAAAGGATTTTGGAAAAGCGATCTGCCTTCGGATGCTGCGAGTACCGCCGATTTGACCGCTTCGAAAATGCTCAAGCGGTCGGGCTGTATCGCGCTCCGTCGTAAAGCCGAAAACGGCACGCTCGGCGATATTGTTTTGCATACGAAAGGAAATTGGCGAGTTGAAAAAATCGTAAAGGGTGCGGTAAACCCCGCGGAATAACGCACGGAAGCTCCCTGTCGGAAAATGCCGAAACGTGTCTTTATAGCACTGAGCGCGGAGTTTCCCGCTCAAGCGACAGGGTGTTGCCGGAAGTGCAGTCGATTTTTTACGTTACACGCTGCTTTTTGGAAAATACGGTTTTCGGTGCCGTTGCCCTGTTGTATCGATTTGTAGGATTGACGAGAGCCGTATTGACGCCGGAGATGTGATGATTTAAAATAATAACTATGAATACGCCTTCGTTTCGTGAAATATCGGCAGACGATCTTTCGTTTAATCCCTTTTCGAAAGTTTTAAAACAATGGATGCTTATCTCCGCCGGAACCGAAAAAGACTGCAATACGATGACTGCGAGCTGGGGTATGTTCGGCGGTTTGTGGCAAAAAAACGTGGTTGAAGTTTTTATCCGGCCGCAGCGCTTTACAAAAACTTTTATCGATTCGTACGATTCGGTAACGCTCTCTTTTTTGCCCGACGGGTATCGGGAGGCGCTGAAAATCTGCGGTACGATTTCGGGACGCGATACGGATAAGTGGAAAAAGGCGGGCATCAGTCCCTATCCGATAAGCGGTACCGTCGCCGTAGCGGAAGCCGAGCTCGTCATTGTCGGGAAAAAATTGTATTCGCAGTATATCGATCCGAAACTTTTTGTCGATAAAAATATCGATGCAAGCGTTTATCCCGATAAAGATTACCATGAAGCGTACATATACGAAGTGTGCCGCGTTTTTGAAAAAGCGCGGTAGCGCTTGAATACCCCATTCCCTTTGTATATAATGTGCCTACATTTGAGCCGTTTTGAATACGGCTCTGTCATCACATTGTACCGAGGTTGCTTGAAGTGAAAGGGAGCCGGGTTACCATTGAGCATGTCTCGAAGAGATTCGATAACGGTTTTATCGCTCTCGACGATATCAATATTACAATCGAGCCGGGAGAATTTTTTTCCCTCCTCGGTCCTTCAGGCTGCGGTAAGACGACGCTTTTGCGTATCATCGCGGGTTTCGAATACCCCGACGAAGGCGCGGTGCTGTTCGACGGAACGAACGTCGTCTCTCTTCCGCCGGACAAGCGCCATTCGAATACGGTTTTTCAAACCTATGCGCTTTTTCCGCATCTTTCGGTATACGAAAACGTCGCGTTTCCGCTGCGCTTGAGAAAAGTGCCGAAAGAAACGATCGACGAAAAAGTGAAGCATTACATTCACCTCGTTCAGCTCGATCAGCACATCCATAAAAAACCGAATCAACTTTCGGGCGGACAAAAGCAGCGGGTCGCGATCGCGCGCGCGCTGATAAACGAGCCGAAAGTGCTTTTACTCGACGAACCGCTTTCCGCGCTCGACGCAAAGCTTCGCGCAAATCTCCTCATCGATCTCGACAATCTGCACGATAAAATCGGCATAACATTCATCTACGTGACGCACGATCAAAGCGAAGCGCTTTCCGTGTCGGATCACATCGCCGTTATGAATGCGGGGCACGTGCTGCAAGTCGGAACGCCGTTCGAAATTTACGAAAGCCCTGCGACGCAATTCGTCGCGCAGTTTATCGGCGAAACGAACCTCTTCGAAGCGCAGGTCGTCGATTGCGTGCCGCATCAAACGCCGGGAAAAGATCCGGATTATATGGTTACCTGTTCCGTTCCCGCGCTCGGCCATCAGGCGCCGCTTGCGAGCGACACCGAAGCGACGGCAAGCCTCGACCGCTATATGCAGGTAACCGACTACGGCCCGACGCAAAAGGGACAAAGGGTCGCTTTTACGATCCGCCCGGAAAAAATCCGCATCACGAAAGAGCCGCCTGAAACGCACGGCCGTACCGACATCAACGTGTTCAAAGGCATTGTCGAAGAACCGGTGTATTCGGGATTCCAATCGAAGTTTTACGTGCGGCTCGAAAACGGCGCGCTCGTCAAAGTTTTCAAACAGCATACGATTTATTTTGACGACGGACCGGCCATCCAATGGAAAGACGACGTCTATATTTCATGGGCGGCGGAAGACGGCTATATCGTCGAGGACATACAAAAATGAAAACGACGGATACGAAACCTCCCGCGGTAAAAGACGGAGCGGTCAATCAGGGTACGGCATACGCGTGGCCGATGGGCATTTGGCTCTTTGTATTTTTTATCGCACCGCTTCTCATCATCTTCGTCTACAGTTTTTTAAAAAAAGGATTATACGGCGGTGTCGAAGGCCGGTTTTCGCTTGCAGCCTACCGCCGAATGTTCAATCCCAATTACGGCATACTCGTGCTTCGAACGCTCAAGATCACGATCATTTCGACTGCGCTCACCGTGCTCATTGCCATTCCGTGCGGATACGCGATAGCGAGAAGCCGCCGTCAAACGCTTTTGCTTTTTTTAATAATCATTCCGTTTTGGACGAATTCGCTCATCCGTGTTTTCGCGTGGATGTCGATCCTCAACAACGACGGCATCTTAAATCAAATTCTCATATCGCTCGGCATCACAAAAGATTACATACAATTTTTGTACAATCAAAACGCGGTCATCCTCGTTTCGGTGTACATGTATTTGCCGTTTGCCATATTGCCGATTTTTACCGCAGTCGACCGCTTCGATTTTTCGCTGCTCGAAGCCGCGCGCGATTTGGGCGCGAATAAAATACAGGCTATGATCAAAGTGCTCATTCCCGGTATCAGAAGCGGCATCGTAACGGCCGTCATCTTTACGTTCATCCCGATTTTCGGCGCTTACGCCGTGCCTCTTTTAGTCGGCGGCAAAGATTCGTATATGCTCGGAAACGTCATCGTCGATCAAGTACAAAAGGCGCGCAACTGGCCGCTGTCCGCCGCTTTCTCCATGATCATAACGCTCATCAGCATCGCAGGTATTTTGTGGATGAGCCGCGCGAATAAACGCGACGCCAAACTCAAATCTTCGAATGTAAAAGATGAGGTCTATTCGGTAAACGGAAATGCACACGGTTTTACGAGAGGGATAATAAAATGACGAATATATTTTTCTTTTTATTTCCTGCGGTAAAAAAACGGCGGCAGTCCGAACCCGCGCGGCACGCGAAAAAATCGTGGAAGCAGCGCGCTGCAATATTTTCGTTTTCAAATGTGATGCTCGCGATCACGATTCTCTTTTTGTTCCTGCCGCTCGTCGTTATCATCGCGTATTCGTTCAACGACAGCAAGGGCGCCGAATTTACGCGTCTTTCGCTCACGTGGTATAAAGCGCTCATCTTCGACTCCCGCCCTTTGTGGGAAGCGCTTTTAAACAGCCTCATCGTCGCTTTTACGTCAGCCGCCGTTTCGACGCTGCTCGCTTCTCTTGCGGCGATCGGCTGCAGTTGGTATACGTTTCGCGGGCGGAAAATCATCGAAGGCGTTACCTATCTGCCGATGATTTTGCCCGAAGTCATCGTCGGTATCTCAACGCTGATATTTTTCAGCCGCGTGCACATACCGCTCGGACTCTTTACGATATTTGCGGCGCACACGACGTTTTGTCTGCCTTTCGTCTATCTCATGGTAAAGGCTCGGCTCGACGAATTCGATTTTTCGATCGTTGAAGCGGCGCACGATTTGGGCGCGACGGAATTGCAGACGCTCGTCAAAGTCGTCGTTCCTTCTCTTTTGCCGGGCATCCTGTCGGGCTTTCTCATCGCGATCACGATGTCGCTCGAAGACTTCGTAATCACCTTTTTCGTGTCGGGCCCCGGTTCGACGACACTGCCGCTGTACGTTTATTCGATGATACGCTTCGGCGTCTCTCCCGTTATCAATTCGCTTTCGTGCGTGATGATCCTTGCAACCTGCCTTATCGCCTTTGCGCTTCGAAAGGGACTTAAAACGGTAGCGGCTTCTCATTAAATATTTTCTTTGCTGCAGCCGGCATTTCGTATCATAATGACAAACGGTACGGTGCATGATGCAAAGACGGCGCATCTTTCGCGGCGCTATTTTATTATTTTGAGGAAACTATGAAAAAAATCATCGACGGCATTTTGATTACAGCGCTTGTATGCTGTGTTTTCGGTTTTGCATCCTGCTCGAAAGAAAGCGGCGGACGCAAACGATCGAACGTGCTCTATCTTTTTACATGGACCTACTACGTGCCCGAAGCCGCACTCCGCCGATTCGAAAGCGAATACGGCTGCCGGGTAAAAGTCGATACCTACGACTCGAACGAAGTGATGTATGCAAAGTTCATGGCCGGTGCGTCCGGCTACGACATCGCCTTTCCGTCGCAGGACTACGCGTCGATCATGCTCAAACAGGGAATGCTGAAAGAGATCGATTTGAATCGATTTGAAAATAAAAAATACATCAACCCTCTCGTTCTCGAAAAAGCCGTATACGACCCGACGATGAAGTTTTGCGTTCCGTACTATATGGGAGCGGCGGGCATCGCCGTAAACAAACTGCACTTTTCAAATTACGAGCGAAGCTGGAATATCTTTTCCGACGCGCGCATACGGGGGCATGCTTCCATGATGGACGATATGCGCGAAGTTATCGGAGACGCGCTCGCGTATCGGGGGTATTCGGTCAATTCGACGAGCGATGCCGAACTCAAAAGCGCCGCGAATTTAATAATAAACGATTGGAAGCCGAATCTTGTTAAATTCGATGCGGAAGGATTCGGCAAATCTTTTGCCGCAGGAGATTTTTGGGTGTGTCAGGGATACGCCGAAGTCGTATACGGCGAAGTTCCCGCCGATAAACAAGCCGAGACTATCGATTTTTTTATACCGAAAGAAGGCGGCCCCATGTATATCGATTCGATGGTCATCTTAAAAGGCGCAAAGCATTACGACCTCGCGATGCGGTTTATCGATTTTATTCATCGGCCGGAAATATATGCACAATTCCTCGACCGGTTCCGTTTTCCTCCCTCGGTCAACACGGAAGCTGCGAAATATATGACGACGACGCCGATGTACACGACCGAAGAGATGGAGCACTGCGAGCTGAAACTCGATATCGGCGAAAACCTCGAAAAGTACGACGAGCTGTGGCAGAAAATTCGCTTTTCGGCGAAATGATTGCGGACTTGAACGGCCCCTGCGCGGGAATTTTAAAAGCGCATCGATAGCTGCGGAATTTTTTGCCCGTGCTGCGGTGCGTTTCCGAGGGGCATTTCAATTAAGTCTTTTTTTTGTGATGCACTCTCTAAAAATATGTCCCCTTTTCGCCGATAATGATAGCAACGTATTCTGCCGGATGCGTAAAAGTTTTTATCGGAGTTGCCATGTCCTTTTTTTCGATCGATAAAAAGATCCGCTGTATTGTCTGGTGCGTTTTTGTGTCGGGCGCGCTGCTCTTTCCGCAGGCGGCGGGAAGCGGAACCGTCGGAAGCGCTCAAAACGAAACGCTTATCACGCAGGGCGTGCCGCCCGTTATCTTATCGTTTAAATACAAAAAAGGCGATTCGTACCGCACGCTTTCGAAAGTCCACGAAGACGTTTTCGTTAACAGCAAAAAAAATCACCACGCGGAAATCGTAACGCGCATTTCCGCAAAGATCGTCGACGTACACACGGACGGGAGCGGCGTCTGCGAAGCGACGTTTATGTCGTCCGAAGATTCGACGAGCAGTGCAAACGGCGCGCATTTTTCGTGGGGCGACGAATACAAAAGCGTATTTACGCGGAGCGCGCGCGGCATATACGCGATAGCCGATATATATTTTATGCCGGTCGTCCGCGACTGCCCCATTTTCCCCGAAACGCCCGTCAAACCCGGCGACACGTGGAGCGCCGAAGGACATGAAGCGCACGACCTCAGGCGTACTTTCGCGCTGCAAAAGCCGTTTACAGTGCCGTTTACCGCTTCGTACGGCTACAAAGGGATTGTTAAAAATTCCGACGGCAGAATTTTCAACGTTATCGACGTGCAGTACAATCTGTATTTCGAAAGTCCGAAAATCAATGTACGGCAGGGAGATGTTTCCGCTCGAACCGCGGAACTGCTCAATCGCCCGAAGATTACGATGGGGCATTCGCATCAAACGCTCTACTGGGACAACGAGCGCGGCGAAATCGATCACTATCATGAAAATTTCAAAATTGTCATCGAAACCTATTACGGCGACACATTCACGTTTCAGGGAACGGCGGAAGCCGAAGTGACCGAATTCGAACGCGTCAACGACGACAGCACGGTGCAGAAAATTCAAGACAGTGTCGCAGAACTCGGGCTCGAAGACGTATCGGTAAAAAAAGGCAAAAAAGGATTGACGATCAGCCTCGAAAAAATTCAATTTCTTCCCGATTCGGCCGTCCTCCGCGAGAGTGAAAAACGCAAACTCGAAAAGATAGCCGACATCTTAAAAGCGTATAAAAACGATTTGCTCGTCACGGGACACACGGCGCTAAGGGGAACCGAAAAAGCGCGGCAAATACTTTCCGAAGAACGTGCCCAGTCCGTCGCCGATTATCTCGTCGCACTCGGCGTGCGCGATTCGTATCACGTGTTTACGCAGGGGAAGGGAGCGGCGGAGCCGATCGCGACAAATCAAACCGAAGAAGGCCGGTCGCGAAACCGCCGCGTCGAAATCACCATCATGGACGAGTAACCGAGCACATCCCGTTCGCACAGTAGGCGGAACGTTTACGCGGTACGATATTTCAGCTTACAAGCGTCTTTTCGTCGGCGAGCGCGTCGAGGATCGATGCAAAAACGGTAAAGCTTTCGGGGGTCAGCGTCCGCTCGGTATCGTTTTTCGTATTTATCAGCCGCCACGTTTGAGGCACCAGCGATTGCAATTTTAATAATTTTTCTTTCGATTCGGCGTCGCTTTTCGCATCGACGGTGTGATTGACGATATAGTTTTCGAGCGATTTTTCTTTTATGAGAGATGCGAGATATGCATCCGCTTCGTCCTCCGGCAGCATCGTTACGGCGACGGCGGGAATGCCGCACGCGATAAAACCCGCATTGTCGCTGTATGCGAACGGAAGCGTAAGCCATCTCCGCGAAGTCCGACGCAACAGCGATTCCGCGCGGTCTTCGAGCGCGGCAAAGCGCGTTCGAAGCTCGTACGGTACGGCGAGCGGTAAAATCGTTTTTCGGAGAATCGGAATCGTACCGCGCCCCATGCAGTCGAACACGTACACATCGTCGTTTGTGATGCCGAGTCGTTTAAAAAGGGAAGCGAGTGAAAACGCACCTTGAGAAGCGACACCGCCGGATACGAACTCTTCGCCGTCAGAAAAGAGCAGACGGACATTGTGAAAATCGATGCGGCTCTGCAAACGCGACGCCCAATCCATAAGACAAAAATTCGCCGCACTGTTGTCGTTCGCTCCGGGACTTCCGAGAGAGCGGTCGTAGTGCGCGATCACCGTTTTGATTCGGAACTGAGGATTGTACTGCGACGTCGGAAATTTAACGTATACGTGATTTTTTCCGGCAACGGGCATCACGACGCTTTCAACGCCGTGCCCTGCGAGGTAGGAGCCGATAAAGGCGCACCTGTCGCAGTCGTCCGCGATATAGTCGGAAAATCCTGCAGGAAGGAAATGCATAAGAAGAGTATAGCATAAAAAAAGCCGGCGTGCATCACTGCAGCCGGCTTTCCGATTTTCGATGTAAAACGAAGCGAGCGACTATTGACGGTCTCCGCCGTTGTCGAATCTCGGGCGGCGCGGCGGGCGCTCTTCGGCGACGTTGACGCGCACGCGGCGGCCGTCGATCTCTTTGCCGTTCATATCGGCGATCGCTTTATCCGCGGCACCTTCATCCGTCATTTCGATAAAGCCGAAGCCTTTCGACTGATCCGTAAAACGGTCTTTAATAATTACTGCTGAAGCGACTTCACCGAAAGGAGCGAAGCTGTTTTTCAGAGTATCCTCCGTTGTGGCATAGTTAAGGTTGCCGACGTAAATTTTTTTGGACATATACGATGTTCCTCTTGCCGAATACGGCATTTTTTATTTGCTGATGCCAGCTGCAATCTGCGTTTTCTGAATACCGTAATCTGAAGAAACATACATTCATACGAAATAAAGCTTTATCAGAACTGTCTTTAGAGAACCAGAATCATATTAAAATTAGTCGAAAAAATAAACCGTGTCAAGTATGCGATCCGGTTTTATGCGATCCGGTTTCTGCAATTCGATTTCACGGTACCCGTACCGGGAACCGTATTCGCGCAAAAATAATCGTAACCATAAAAAACGGCGGCACTTTCTGCAGCGATTGAAAATACCCGTTTTGCAGATTGCTTTTTTCCGCCGATTCGATTATGATTCGCGTGTTAAATTTGAGGAGAACGATAAAAAGTGACATCTAAAATATTGCCGTCACTTTTTTATGGGAGAATTTATGGCAAGTCCTTTGGAAAATTACCTTACATCGTGCAACGGAAAACCGAACGCCGCGATGGCCTCTTACGTCGCAAATTTGCAGCAGACGGCGGCGGTCGCACCCGAAATCGCATCGAGCGTCGTCAAAGAGCTCGAAACGCAGAGAGCGCACTTAAAACTCGTCGCAAGCGAAAATTACTGTTCGCTCGCCGTGCAATCTGCGATGGGAAATCTCCTCACCGATAAGTATGCCGAAGGCTATCCCGAACACCGTTATTACGGCGGCTGCGAAAATATCGATGCGGTCGAGTCCTGCGCGGCGAGGGAAGCCGAAAAACTTTTCGGCGCGGATTACGCGTATGTGCAGCCGCACTCGGGCTGCGATGCGAACCTCGTCGCCTATTGGGCGATTCTCAATCATACAATCGAAATGCCGACACTTGAATCGCTCGGCGTAAAAAGCGTGTCGGATTTGACGGAAGCGCAGTGGGAAGAACTGCGCAAACGATTCGGGCGGCAGCGTCTCATGGGACTCGATTATTATTCGGGCGGACACCTTACGCACGGATACCGCATGAACGTTTCGGCAAAGATGTTCGAAAGCATTCCGTACACGGTCGATAAAGAAAGCGGATTGCTCGACTACGACGCGATCGAAAAACAGGCGATGGAAGTAAAGCCGCTCATTTTGCTTGCAGGCTTTTCCGCTTACCCTCGCAAAATCGATTTCAAACGGTTCCGCCAAATCGCGGACAAGTGCGGCGCCGTACTCATGGTCGATATGGCGCACTTCGCAGGTCTCGTTGCAGGCAAAGTGTTTACCGGGGATTACGATCCGGTAGTCTTTGCGGATATCGTCACATCGACGACGCACAAAACGCTGCGCGGCCCGCGGGGAGCGCTCGTGCTTTGCAAAAGAGAATTCATCGACGACGTAAACAAGGGCTGTCCGATGGTTTTAGGCGGTCCGCTCGGAAATATCATCGCGGCAAAAGCGGTCGCATTTAAAGAAGCGCTTACGAGCGAATACCGCGAATACGCGCACAATATCGTCAAAAATGCGTGCGCTCTCGCAAAAGAATGCGCTGCACTCGGCATGAAACTGCAGACGGGCGGTACGGATAATCATCTCATGCTCATAGATGTGACCACTTACGGACTGACCGGACGGCAGGCGGAAGCGGCGATGTTTCAGTGCGGCGTTACGCTCAATGCAAACTCGCTTCCTTTCGACAAAAACGGCCCGTGGTGGACGAGCGGTATACGGGTGGGTACTCCGGGCATCACGACGCTCGGCATGACGGAAGCCGATATGAAAGAGGTCGCTTCGATCATCGATTCGGTGCTGAAAGGAACGAAGCCCGGTGTGACAAAAGAAGGAAAACCCGCAAAAGGAAAAATCGTCCTCGATCCCGCCGTGCAGGAAAAAGCGAAAGGGCGAGTGCAAGCGCTCCTCGCGAAGCATGTGCTTTATCCCGAACTCGATCTCGCGTTTTTGAAAAAAGAATTCGTCGGATAAATTGTTCGATATCGCCCGCGGCCGAAAGCGAAACTGCGTTGTGACCTGCGTCGGCAGTGGCGGAAGCCGCGTACGGTGTCGATCGATGGAATCGAGAGTACGCGGCGATTGTTAACCGGTACATTGCCGATTAACAATTACTCTAAAGCTTTTCGACTTCTTTACGGGCGAGACCGGTTGCTCTTGCAATGATATCGACGGAAACGCCGAGTCGTTTGAAATTTTTTGCGACTTCCAATGCTTTCCGCCGCTCTCCTTCATCTCTTGCATCCATCATCGTAGCTGACAGTATCCGATATTCGTTTCGCGCCTGTTCGTTGTCTTTTACCGTCTGTATCATATCTTTCAATCTCCCGGTAAATTCCGTCGTCGCTTTTCCCGTCTTTATATATTTCAAAAGACCGCTTAAATTTTTGTCTTCAATTTTATTAAATGCCGCCGCATTTATTATAACCTTTTTTGCCCCGTCGTGTAAGAGTATTTGTCGATCTTCGAGACAGATATTTTCAAATGAATAAACGGGCTTTCCTTTTCCCGGCGCATCGAATAAACAGATAAAGATGACGAAGCTGTCGTTCAACTTACAGTAGGAATTTCCTTTATTCAAAACGGAAATGTCAATCGCCGCTTGATAAAACCGCATCCGCTTAGGAAGATTATGCTCGTCGCTCACTTCGCATATACGCCGTAGGGATCTTCCCAAACGCCGCCGTCATCGTATTCGATTTTGCTCACGTATAAAAAATCGATTTGATACGCTTCGTCGGGTACTTCGGAAATATAATCGTCGAGGCCGAACTCCGCTCGCACTGCAGTGCGCGGCGCGATGTTTTCATCGTATTCGAACGTAACGCAGTTCCCTTCCGTAAAGGGAGACTCTCCGTCGCTTCCGCTTAAAAAAACGACGGCAAAAAATTTTCGAATCGTTCGTTTGCTTGCGTTGTAAAATGTCAGCGCGATATATCCGTATTCGTAAAGCTCTGCATCTGCGCCGACTGATACTTCGCCTTGTATGCGGTACGGAGTACGCGCGTAGAACGGAAATACAAAGCAAATAATATACATTGCAGCGAACGCGAATTTCAATTTTGCAGAAACGTGAAGTCCGCCGGTTTTCTTTGCGCTGCATCCGTTTGTCGATCCGGTTTTTTCGTCCGCCGCACCGCGTTCGATCCCGATTATCGATTTGTTTTTCATCACATCGTCTCCGTTGCAAATTTTCTTCCGCGTAAAAGAACTCCTTCGCCTGATACGGCAGGTTTCGCCGTACGGGGCAGGCGAGAATGCCGTTTCAGCGATTTCAGTATTTCGGCAGCTACATTCGTACAATGCGTAAACGACTCGTCTCTATCGGGAGCGGGTGAGCCGCCGTCGCTCGGTATTTCGAACGGACACGCCGGGAAAGCGATGTCGAAAAGCAAATGAATGTCCCTCCCGTCGTATAAAAGCTCGTGTGCGATAATACAGCGCACAAGCGACGCGATATCGCCGGACGCCGCGCGATATTTTTTAAGCGCGGCAACTGCGGACGTGACATCGGATGCGGCAAGGAGTGCAAAGACAAGGGTATCCGCACGCGCCGTTTCGATCGCTATATGCACGCTCTCTTCGTCGTGCAAGTACAGTATGCACGGAGGCTTTGTGCGCGACGCTTTGCCCGTCCGCCGCATATCGGAAAAGATCGATATCGCAGCCGTCGAAATACGACGCTCATCCGGCGAACAGAAAATCACGAGACCGTTTCGCTGTGCACTCAATTTTCGAAGCGCTTCTATCTGAGCACCGCACAAGCCGAGCCCTTCAGGCGGCGGCAGAGCGCGCGGACAGCCGCGTATGCGAAGCGCAATACCGCCCTGTACGGCAGCGGCATATAGCAAAACGGGATGCGCACCGAAATGAACGAATTTTCCGTAAAGCCGTATGCGTCCGTCAATGTGCGAAAGCGATGCTATGCGGCGCATGAGCGCTCTCGTATATTCCGGCGCGAGCGTCATTTTTTCATAAAACGTCCGATGCGTTCTGAAAACGACGGTCGTTTTTCCGATAACGATTTCACGAGCGGAAAGGGAGCGCGCCTGCTTTACAATCGCTTTGAGCATGTCGTCCGCGTGTAAATCGACGTACGCGGTAAGATCCGCCGTATGTATACTGATATCCGTTTTCATCACAGTATAAATCGTCGCAGAGTGTCAAAAAACGGAAGTTTTTTTGTGCGGATTTTTTATGTTTTATGTCGCGTCTAAACTGCACCGTCGCGGAAAAAGGGAATAGGTTGAAAAAACGTCCGCGTTTTACTGAAAGAATTTTATAATCTAAGTAATTGACTAGGTAATTGGTTTTTGCTACTCTCTGTTAGCGTAGATAAACTTTATGAACTTTGTATTTATAAATCCCGTTTCTAAAAATATGTATGATGAGAAGGAATTAAACAGATTTATTTCGGCTAAGGGTTTTGAAATCGTTGAGTGTAAAACCGGCTGGATAAAAAAAGTTATCGAAAAATACAAACAAAGGGTTTCGTCTGCAAATAAAACCGTAATGGATATGCGCTGCCCTTTTGCCGTTCAATTAGTAAAAAATTCTTTTCCGAACTTGGATGTCATATATCCTCCGATAGAGCCGATTTTGATTCACTGTGCCGAAGAAATATCACGGAACTATGGAGATAAAGGAAAGATATTTATAACCACGCCGTGTAAATCTTTAGCGGAATACGGAAACGCCTTAAAATTACAAAACACGGTTTTTGTTACGTGGAATGATTTTGCTCGAAAACTTGACTGTAGTTTGCAAAAAACGATTCTCCGCAAAAGTCCGATCCCTCCGGGCTTTTTTTCTCCTCTTAAAGTAAAGACAAAAAGCATAACCGGGAGCGCGAAAATACGGAATTTTTTTAAATCGGAAGATGTGTCCGGCTATAAATTAATTGAAATGCTCTATTGCAAAAACGGCTGCAATAACGGGGACGGCGTTTTATGAAAAAAAGAAAAATCGGCTCGCTGAAATTTATTCCTGCGATACTCACTGTTTTTTCAGTTGTGCTTGTTTGGTCTGTCGTATGCAGATTGGGAATAATAAGCTCTTATATACTGCCGTCGCCCGAAAGATGTTTTAACAGCCTTATCGCAATGATAAAATCCGGAGATATTTTTGTTGACATCGGGATAAGCCTTTCTCGAGTGGCAAGGGGATTTTTGCTGGCGTTTATCATCGCCTTTGTTTTAGGAATGATAAGTTCGGTAATTCCGTTTTCAAAAAATTTTTTTGAATATTTAATTCAATTTTTTAAAAACGTTCCTCCGATCAGCATGATTCCTCTTCTTATTTTGTGGTGCGGAATCGGAGAAACCACCAAGACAATAATAATAATCCTCGCTTCGTTTTTTCCTATGTATATGAATATCGTTAAAGGCTTTACCGGCTGCGACAAAAAATTGATAGAAGTCGGAAAATCTTTCGGATATTCGCAGCTGGAATGTTTTTCAAAAATCATTCTTCCGAATGCGGTTTCCGACATTTTAGTGGGAATGAGAGTCGGGCTCGGTTACGCATGGAGGGCGATAATCGGCGCGGAAATGGTTGCGGCCTCTACAGGGCTCGGACACATGATTTTGTTTTCACAGACAATGTCCAGAACGGACAGAGTGATAGTGGGGATCGTCGTAATAGGGTTGGTAGGCTATCTTACCGACAAGATTTTCGGAATCGTCTTAAACAAAGTTCTGAAAGGAAAGGCGGAAAATGGATGGAATTAATCTAAAGCACATAAAAAAATCATTTACTGTCGATTCAAAAAAGATTGATGTACTCAACGATATAAATTTGCAGATTCCGGAAAATAAAATAACCGTATTGCTCGGAAAAAGCGGCTGCGGTAAAACAACGCTCTTAAGGCTTGTCGGCCGGCTCGAAACGGCGGATTCCGGTGAAATTGAGTTTACGAAGGATTTTAAGACGACCTTTGTTTTTCAGGAACCGAGATTAATGCCGTGGCTTAACGTGCTCGGGAATACAAAGTTCGGTCTGAAAAAGGGGGAATACAATAAAGAAGAAGTGTTCAGACTTATAGAAATGGTAGGACTCAAGGATTTTATAAAAGCGTATCCTTTTCAGCTTTCAGGGGGAATGCAGCAGAGGGTCGCAATAGCAAGAGCGCTTGCGTACAAAGCCGATTTTATAATGCTCGATGAGCCGTTTGCCGCCTTGGATTATTTTACGCGCGAGCAGATGCAAAGAGAGCTGATTTCAATAGAAAAAAAGGAAAACAAAAGCCTTTTGTTTGTGACCCACAGCATAGACGAAGCGATAACTTTGGCGGATAAGATTGCCGTAATAGAAAAGGGCAGGGTAAAACACGAATTCGATATTGATTTTGAAAAAGAGAATAGAAATCTCATGGACGAGTATTTTTTAAATCTCAAGCGGCAGATTATGGCGCAATTGGATTTTAATTAATCAACACCCCCGATGCAAGCGTCGGGGTATGTTGTTCTCATAAGGTGGTTGCAGTCGGCTTTAATACCCTTTGTTACGACGCAAGCGTCGGGGTATTAAACCCTCCGCACGAATAAATAAATTTTTTATAGGGGGTTATATGAAAAAATTTATCATTGTGTTGTCGGCAGCAGTATTAATGGCAACGTCGTCAGTCGTTTTTGCGAAGGCAAAAGAATTAAAGAAGCTTACGTTCACTTATGTAACTTCTCCGCTCAATATTCCTTCAATCATTGAAAAAGATCAGAAGATTTTTGCAAATGAATTTAAGGGAACTCCTGTGGAATACGCGGAAATCACTTCCGGCGCGGAACAGACACAGGCTCTTGCTTCAGGTGACGTACAGGTTTTGTACGCTGTAGGCGGTTCTTCCGTAATACTTTCTGCGGCAAACGGCGCGGACATCAAAGTTCTTAATATGTACAGCCGTGCGCCCAAAGCGTTCTGTCTGTATTCAAAGGACGCTTCGCTCAATTCCCCCGAATCGCTTAGAGGGAAAAAAATTGCAGGTCCCGCAGGAACGAACCTTCACGAACTTTTAACGGCATATCTGGCTTCTGCCGGAATGAAAATCACGGATGTCAGCTACGTGAGCATGGGGATCCCCGCAGCAAAAGCCGCTTTGGACGGCGGCAGCATCGATGTAGCGCTTCTTGCCGGCGCCGCAGCATATAATGCAGGAGCACAGGGCTACCATAAGATTACCGACGGCGACGGATATATCGCCGCAATCATTGCTGTTGCAACAACGGAAAAGTTTTACAAGCAAAATCCCGATGTGATAAAAAAACTGGCTTCGGCACAGAAAAAAATTGCAGACTACATAGCAAAAAACAAAGACCAGGCGTTTGCAACAACGGCAAAATATCTCGGTCTTACGGAGCAGGCCGTAAAAGATATGTCCGCAGCTTACGATTTTTCAACGGAGCTTACGCAGGCGGATATGGAAGGCTGGCAGAAAACCGCCGACTTTATGTACGCTTCCGGAATGATCGACAATAAGTTTGACGTAAAAAAACTTTTTATAAAATAAAATACGAAGCTTCGAGCGGCATCATCGGAATTTACGACGGCAATGAACTTCTTCCTTTCAGTTGTGACGATTTACCGGAGTATCATTGCCCTGAATTTTCCGGCGGTGCCGCGCTTGTTTTTAATTAAACCATGTCATTTACACGCTTTTTTAAAGGGTCGGAAAAAACGAATACTGTCATATCTTCAAATGTTTCCATTTACAAAAAGCAATTGATACATAATAAATAACGTCATCATTGTCATCAATTATTTTAGGGAAATCTTTGAAGCCTGATTGCTTTGAAAACGGTATTATGCCATTATTTAATAATCCTTTTTATGAATAAAATTATTCTTAATGTCTTTTTGAATTTATTATATTAGATGTTATAACATTCTAACAATGGTTTGTACCGCAAACCGGCTTGCCCCTTTGTCGGCTGCGAACTTCATGTTATGTGACTTCATTTCATAGCATCGGCTTTTTTCTGATGTTCTGCCATTATTGGATTCCAATATTTATGATAATTTTTCTCGTAAGAAGTTCCATCTGCTGATATTCCCCAGCTTATAGCTTCCATAATTATTTCTTCGATCGATCTAACATTATAAGGACTCCAATCTTTAATTCCGGCATAATAAGTTATGTAATTTCCTTTACTTGTAACAGAATATAGCGACCAATTTTTTTTGCTAAATCTCGGGTAACAATAATTGATACTTTTTCCGGAAGAATAATTAAATGAACCATCTTTTTCAAACTTAAAAACCAGTTCCCAAGAACTGTCTTCCTCATATTCCATAACATAACTTGTATGAAAGTAAACTTTATTTTTTGAAAGAGTCTTCCAATTACCACCTTCGCCTATGCCAGAACCTTCACCACCGTGCCAGAAGCTTCCATTTAGAAGGTTAAAACTAAATACATAATAGTTTGTTTTATTGTTTTCATATTCATCCCAATATTCCACAGATGATAAATACTGTTGTAATTCAGCTGCATTTTTTGGAGGGACAAAATCAGGCTGTTTTGATGACAGATAACCGCCAAAAGCCCACCCGTATTCGGCTTTATCACTTTTCCATTCATAGCAAGGAATCAGAATTTCTACCCATGGAGCTGTAATTCCATCAATTGTTTCTTCTTTTCCGATTGCGACAACTTTTACAGGAAGACGATGTATTAATCCGCAAAGTCTGTTGGATTTTAAAGATGGATAATCACGAACCTTTAATCCATCCTCAGAATCAACATACATTGTATCAATTACTTTTCCATTTTCATAAAAACGATTTTTATCTGCAAAAATTGAACTTGCTATAGCTGAGAATAAAAATAATATACAAAATATTTTTTTCATTGTTTACTTTCCTTGCACCGCTGTGCGGGCGCCCGTCTAACTAACGCTTAATCTGCAACCGGGCACCGTCCCATTTGTCGACTGCAAAGCATTGTCAGGTTTTACTTTTTGTTATTAAGCCCCTCTATATATTGCTGAGGAGTCTGCACGATCAATTTCGGATTCTTATAATCGCAAACATTTCTTGTGATTATAAATTCTATCTTGCTGCCCAATGCCGTAAAATACTGCAACGCATCTTCAAAATCCGAAAGCTCCGAATTTAAAGCCAAATCGACTTCCTTTGCATTCACGGAAATCACATCTACAATAATCCTGAGTTTTCTTAAACTTTCTTTTGCTTTTTCAATCCCTAAATGCTTACGAAGCAAATAATAAATATTTGCAAAAGCCAAAGAAGTTGTAACGAGCTTTACCTTCTTTTCATCACCCAAAGAAAGAATTTGAGCGGAATATTCATAAAATCGCTCACGCTTTTCAAGCACATCTAAAATGACATCGGAATCGACAAAAAGCACTTTACTCATACTTTGATTCCAAGTAGTTTATATAATCGCTTTTGTCGGTTTTCTCAACAGGAATTATTCCGCTTAATTCTTGAACCAGCGGAGATATTTTTTTATTCTTCGATTGAGAAGAAAGCAAATTTCTGAAAAATGATTCAACAATCTGTGATATGCTGGAATTATTTTCGGAAGCATATCCTTTCATTGAAGAAATAACGGAACTGTCCATGCTTAAAGTTAATTTTGCATCCATACGAACCTCTTTACGTATAGAATAACGCAATTTATACGTACTGTCAAATAAAAGGCGGGCTTGAGCCGCCATGCAAAAATATCTGCCAAGTTTGACCATGCAGACACTTTTATTTTCACCTCTTATCACCATAATGAGTTCTACATTGAGCAATATATAATCTGCCTTCTGCATCCACATGATAGACAAGACGGTTTTTATCGTCTATTGTTCTTGACCATTCGCCGGAAAGATTTCCCTTTAAATGCCCCGGATGCCCAATACCATTTTTTTCACCGTTACGTTCAATATCCTTTATGAGGTCTTTTTTTAGTCTTCTTATCCTGCGTTTGCCGATAAAGATAATCCTCCCACGCATCGTCCGACCAAATTTTATCCATCAGTCAACCTCGATAAGTTCGTGTTTGATACCTTTTCCGTCCCTCAACTGCTGAACACTTCGCATAAGGATTCTTTGATTTTCAGCATTATAGAATGGGTCAGGATTTGCAATTTCAAAGGGTATTTTCCGCTCCCTTAACACCGTTTTTATGAACAGATTTATTGCAACGGAAGCATTTAACCCGACTGAATCACAGAAATTGTCAAAATTCACCTTATCAGAAGAATCAACTCTTGAAGTTATTGTAACTAATGCCATATAAAAGTCTCCTTTTGTGTTATTCTGTATTAAGCATAAAATGTTTCTTATGAAAAATCAACTATTTTCATAAAAATACCGATAATATGCAGGTTTATCACCGGCGGAACAACTGTTGCTTATCTCAAAATGAGGATTAGGGAAAAGTCATTATTCCAAAATTCATTCGCCGGTTTTACAGGTGTTTCCGTATCATAATCCGTTTTTTAGTTCCCAAACGGTTCGATATGCCGTCCGTCTAACATTCGCTTAATCTGCAACAGGACTCGGTCCCGTTCGTCAGCGTTGAAGCGGGTGTTAGACGAAATTTTTTATGTATTTTTATTCTTTTTCCACGTTATATAATCTTTTTTGACCTTCATATCTTTTAGCTTAGTCCATGCTGTCAGAGCATCTTCTCTTGTTGCATTTTTTTCATTCGCCAGATAATTGCTTATAAAATTATTAAATTTACAGGATG
>ERZ772960.318-NODE-318-length-45461-cov-5.765780_pt1 | contig 45461 bp, 41 predicted proteins | sample MGYA00580678_ERZ772960 | MGnify/ENA primary metagenome ERZ772960 (study PRJEB29015, sample SAMEA2737930) | human oral metagenome | biome: human oral; feature: human-associated habitat; material: dental | place: China | collected 2059 ...
AGACCTCCCCCGCGCCGACGCGGATGAGGTGGTCGTGGGCGTTGACGACTCCGAGCGTCTCGGGCGCGACGTCCCCGTCGATGGTTCGTACGATCGCCATCGGTTCTTCCTTTCCTTGCTTCTTCGCCTGGTTGTGATGCGCCGCCTGTACCTGCGGTGCGCGCCGCCTTCCACGGCGGCCGCCGCAGCGCGCTGCACACCGGCCCCGCCTCCCCCCGCCCGGTTGCGGAGTCAGAGGCGTCCGGTCCGCCTGGAAGCGGGCCTGCGCCGGCCGTATTGGAGGATCGACGCCCCTCGGGTCCGGTCCCCTGGACGGCGAGCCTGCGCCGGCCGAACGATGGCGATGGGCCGGCTGAGCGGCTGGCCCACCGCCGGTGCCGTTCATCCGCCGACGTTGCCGGTTGGCGACACCCCCGATCCTGCTACGGCATCCCTCGCCGCCCAAGGCAGGCAATACACATATGTACTTCAACGCCTCAGAGATATTGACAAATAAGGCTTTTAATCTAGAGTTTTAGAGTATGCACCTAAGGAGTCACGCACATGTGTGCATTATTTTCCATTGAGCGGGATCGGGAGCGCCTTCAACTGCTTCTGAGGGTCGCGACGCTCTACTGGATCGAGGGCGAGTCCCAGGCGGACATCGCCGTCGAGCTCGGCTACTCTCGACCGCAGATCTCGCGTCTGCTCGCCGAGGCGCGACGGCGCGGAGTGGTCAGCGTCAACGTCCACCATCCCCTCGAGCGCGCGCTGGAGCTGGAGGCCGCCCTCACCGAGCGCTTCAAGCTGGCGAGCGCGCGCGTCGCCACCTACGTCGACGACAACGACGCCGAGTCGACGGCCCCCGTGGCGGCCCTGGCGGCCGAGACCGTCCTGTCGATGATCCGGCCGGATTCCGTCATCGGGGTGACGAACGGCCGGGCCGTGTCCCAGGTGGTCGCCGCCCTGCCGTCGACGCGCTACTCGGAGGTCACCGTGGTCCAGGCGATCGGGACCATCGCCCACGAGAACCACATGGTCGACTCCCCCGAGCTGTGCCAGAGGATGGCGTCCGTCCTCGGTGCGAACTACCGCATCCTGCCCGCACCGCTGTATCTGGACAATTCGCGGACCGCTGCGATTCTGCGGCGGGAAAGCTCGATCGGCCTGACGATCTCGATGGCGTCACACGCCGACATCCTCCTGACCGGCATCGGGGCGACGACGAAGGCCGGCTCGGGAGCCATCTTCGACCTGTGGCTCAGCCCGGAGGAGATCGGCGAACTGCGCAAGATGGGCGCGGTCGGGCACATCGGCGGGCATCACATCGACGTCGACGGCCGGCACATCGACGGCGAGCTGTGCCGTCGCATCCTCGGCGTTCCCTTCAACCGGCTGCGCGAATCGTCCCTCGTCGTGGCGGTGGCGTGGGGAGCGCAGAAGGTTCCGGCCATCACCGGGGCGCTGCGCGGCGGCCTCGTCTCGCATCTCGTGACCGACATGCGCACGGCCGGAGGCGTCCTCGCCTTCGACAACCGGCTCGGCGAGGAGGGCAGGTAGAAGGGGCAAACGGGCGGGAAGCCACCCATAGAACCGGGCGCCCATAAGACGACGAAGCGTGGCCCCACGGGGCCACGCTGAGGGGTCGAACTGGCTTCCGGGCCGGCCGCCGAACCGGAGCACCGGCGGTCGTCGGAGCCTCAGTTGGCGGCGGACAGGCCGCTCGGCTGCGTTCCGGCGTCCTGCCGCCGGTGGTCGACTCCCGCGGTCAGGCCGTCCATGTTCTCGGGTTCGGCGATGGCGACCACGTCGTCGGGAAGCGGCGCATCGGGGTCCTGCCCGGTGAAGGTGAAGGTCACCGGGATGTTCTCCTCGTCGACGTCGACCACGATCGTCTGCCCCTTGGCGAAGTCGCCGAAGAGCAGCTTCTCGGACAGGACGTCCTCGATGTCGCGCTGGATCGCCCGGCGCAGCGGACGAGCGCCGAGGACCGGGTCGTAGCCGCGGTCGGCGAGCAGCTCCTTGGCCCGCCGCGTGAGCACGAGGCGCATCTCCTGCTTGGCCAGGCGCTTGTCGAGCTTGCCGATCATGAGGTCGACGATCTTCAGGATCTCCTCGCGCTGCAGCTGCGGGAAGACGATCATGTCGTCCACGCGGTTGAGGAACTCGGGGCGGAAGTGCTCTTTGAGGGCCTCGCCCACGCGGCTCTTCATCCGCTCGTAGGTCGAGGACGTGTCGCCGTCGAACTGGAATCCGGTGGTCACGCCCTTGGCGATGTCCTTCGTGCCGAGGTTGGTGGTCATGATGATGATCGTGTTCTTGAAGTCGACCATCCGGCCCTGCGAATCCGTCAGCCGCCCCTCTTCCAGGATCTGGAGCAGGGAGTTGAACAGATCGGGATGGGCCTTCTCGACCTCGTCGAAGAGCACCACGGAGAAGGGCTTGCGGCGGACCTTCTCGGTCAGCTGGCCGCCCTCGTCGTAGCCGACGTATCCGGGAGGCGCGCCGAAGAGGCGCGAGACCGCGTGCTTCTCCGAGTACTCGGACATGTCCAGGGTGATGAGCGCCGACTCGTCGCCGAAGAGGAACTCCGCCAGGGCCTTGGCCAGCTCCGTCTTGCCGACGCCGGTGGGCCCGGCGAAGATGAACGAGCCGCCGGGGCGGTTCGGGTCCTTCAGGCCGGCACGGGTGCGGCGGATCGCCTGGGAGAGGGCCACGACGGCCTCGTCCTGGCCGATGACCCGCTTGTGCAGCTCCTCCTCCATGCGCAGGAGCTTGGCGGACTCCGCCTCGGTCAGCTTGAAGACCGGGATGCCGGTGGCCATGGAGAGCACTTCGGTGATCAGGTCCTCGTCGACGACGGAGACCACGTCCATGTCGCCGTCCTTCCACGCCTGCTCGCGCTCGGCGCGCATGGCGCCCAACCGCTGCTCCTCGTCGCGGAGGGCGGCGGCCTTCTCGAAGTCCTGGCCGTCGATGGAGGCCTCCTTGTCGCGCCGCACCACGGCGATCTTCTCGTCGAGCTCGCGCAGCTCGGGCGGGGCGGTCATCTTGCGGATGGCCAGGCGCGCACCGGCCTCGTCGATCAAGTCGATGGCCTTGTCCGGCAGGAAGCGGTCGTTGATGTAGCGGTCGGCGAGGGTGGCCGCGGCCTCCAGCGCGTCGTCGGTGATCGTCACGCGATGGAAGGACTCATAGCGGTCGCGCAAGCCCTTGAGGATCTCGATGGTCTGGGCGGTGGTCGGCTGGTCCACCTGGATGGGCTGGAACCGGCGTTCCAGGGCGGCGTCCTTCTCGATGTGCTTGCGGTATTCGTCGAGGGTCGTGGCGCCGATGACCTGGAGTTCGCCGCGGGCCATCATGGGCTTGAGCAGCGACGCCGCGTCGAGGGCGCCCTCGGCGGCGCCCGCGCCGACGAGCGAGTGGATCTCGTCGATGAACAGGACGATGTCACCGCGGGTGTTGATCTCCTTGAGGATCTTCTTCATGCGCTCCTCGAAGTCGCCGCGGTAGCGCGAGCCCGCCACGAGCGAGCCCATGTCGAGGGCGTAGAGCTGCTTGTCCTTAAGGGTCTCGGGCACGTCGCCCGCGGCGATGGCCTGTGCGAGGCCTTCGACGACGGCCGTCTTGCCGACGCCCGGCTCGCCGATCAGCACGGGGTTGTTCTTGGTACGGCGCGACAGGACCTGCATGACCCGTTCGGTCTCCAGGTGGCGCCCGATGACGGGATCGAGCTTGTGGTCGCGCGCCGACTGCGTCAGATTGCGGCCGAACTGGTCGAGGATGGTCGACCCGGCCTTCTGCCCTTCCCGGGCGCCTCCGCCGACGCCGACGGGCTCCTTGCCCTGGAAGCCCGAGATGAGCTGGTTGACCTGCGAGCGCACGCGCGGCATGTCCGCGCCGAGTTTGGTCAGAACCTGCGCGGCGACGCCGTCGGGCTCACGCGTCAAGCCAAGCAGGAGGTGTTCGGTTCCGATGTAGGAGTGGCCGAGCTGGAGGCCTTCGCGCATAGCGTATTCGATGACCTTCTTGGCGCGCGGCGTGAAGGGGATGTGGCCCGACGGGGGCTCCTGCCCCTCGCCGATGATCTCGATGACCTGAGCACGCACCTCGTCAAGGGTGATGTCCAGAGCCTCCAGCGCCTTGGCGGCAACGCCTTCGCCCTCGCGGATGAGGCCGAGAAGAATGTGTTCTGTGCCGAGGTAGTTGTGCTTGAGATTGCGCGCCTCATCCTGCGCAAGCACGATCACCCGGCGAGCACGGTCGGTGAACCGTTCGAACATTGGTACTCCTTGAGAGATTTGCGGCGCCGCAGATGCGTGACTCCTCAGCGGTGCACTCGCTGTCAACGAGCACCCGGTGCGGGCGATCCCTTCGCGAACCGGTTCCACACCGGAGATCTCCGTACCGGAGACCCGTTCGTGGCCGGACGCCTCTTGACGGAGAGCGGGAGAAAGCGGACCTGCCCCGGCGCCCGGTCGGACTTCCGGCGCCCGGTCGCGTTCACGCTCCCGGCTCCCTCGCGAAAGGGCCGTCCGCGCGGCGGGCCGACGAGTGCCCGCACCGCGGCGGTTTGACCCCACTCTAACGACGATTTCCCCGGCGGGATCCACCTGTTCGCCAGGGGCGTGAGTCAGGCGGTTCCCCACCCCGACCCTTCCCCTCCGGCCCGACCGTCAGATCCTCCGGCTGGTTCCCCCGCTTGCCGGTTCTTCTGACTCTTGATCTTCTCGTCTCCCGGGTCCTTCGTCTCCATCGTGCCTCTTCGTCGAACCACTTATGCCTGGCCCCCTTGACCTCCTTGGCAAACCCCTATTTACCCGTCTACTCGGTGAAACCCAGGTAGAGGGCAGATTTCACCTGTGAATCGACCGGTGAAATCTCAATCTGGCGAAGTTTCAGCGGAATAGGAACAACAGGAACAGAGGTTTCACCGGAGAGACACCGTCACAACCGATACTCCACCGTTTAAGGTCGGTGAAGCACCGTCGAAGACCAAGGCAGCTACCCCTTCGACTGCGTCCCAGTTCGACTGGGTCCCGGCCATCGGACTGCGCTCCCAACCATCCCCTTCAAATGCCTCAGTCCGCCCCTTCTCGCAGTCTCGGTTTCGCGTCCACAGCCACAACTCGACGGTCTAGGCCTCAGAAGGCGGCGATAAGCCCCCTCCACTCCCCGCAGCTCCACCGTTTTGATCAGTGTGGACATTGGAAGCATAGGGTGTCATGCAGACGTGCAGGTTTTAAACACGAAGCAATATTTAGAAAAATAAGATTTAGATATAACATGAGATTTGAGGACGGCACGGGATTTACGAGTAACGTGAGGTTGAGGGGTGATTCAATCTCCTCCTCGCTCTCACGCTTCAACGAGGATCGTGAACGGTCCGTCGTTGACGAGTTCGACGTCCATCATCGCCCCGAATCTTCCTGTCTCGACGTGCAGTCCGTAGACATCGCGCAGCTCGCGCGCCACTTCTTCGACGATCGGCTCAGCGACATCGCCTGGGGCGGCGTGCGACCAACCCGGCCGCCTCCCCTTGCGGACGTCGGCGTATAGCGTGAACTGGGAGACGAGGAGCACGGCTGCCCCCGCTTCCTCGGCCGAGCGGCGTTCGTCGTCACCGCCGTCGGACGAACGCAGAATCCGCAGCTGGGCGATTTTGCGAGCGGTCTTCTCGATCTGCGCCCGCCCATCTCCGTGCGTCACTCCGACAAGCACGCACAGTCCGGAGTCGACCGCCCCGACGACGGCGCCGTCCACTCGCACCTCGGCGCGTCGAACCCTCTGAATGACCGTCCGCATGCCGCTCCTCTCCCCTTCCTCGTCCTTTGGCCGACAACACTCTATTCCTCGGCCGACGGCCGCCAACTCCGCAGTCCACATGGTCCGCAGTCCACTCGCCTCCTCTCGGTCCGTGCGCCGCTCATTCAAACGAAACGAGTTTCGGGCGGGCTTGGAGGCAGATCCCTCGCAATTCGCCTGGACATCAAGCGCGAAGTCGGCGACAAGGCGAGCGGCGAAACGCTGAGCCGGCCAGGAAACCCGGCCGACGAGAGCGACAGATCGCTTCCGCGTCTGTGCCAGCCTAGGCTGACAGTCTATGACGTCCTATTGGAATCACAACACGGCTTATCACAGAGAGCTCGTCAACGCGGTTCCCGTCAGGAGGCCCGCACCGGCCGCTGGGGACGCCCTCGATCCGAACGGGGTCAACGATGCCGCCTCACATCGGGGCCCCGTCACCGTCCTCGACATCGGCTGCGGCGACGGGCTGCTCGTCGAGCGCCTGCTGGCCACGGGGGCAACGGTGACCGGAATCGACGCCGATGCCGCGGCGGTCGTCCAGGCCAGCCGTCGCCTCGGACTCCCCTGCCGCCTCGGCGCTCCCGGCCCCGCGTGCAGCACCCCGCCGGGCCCCATGTCCATTTCCGATCCGTTCTCCGGCACTCCCGCGGATCCCGCCGAGGCCTCTTCTCCGCTCGATCCCGTCCAGACGGACCGGCGCACCGCCGGCGGACCGAAGGCGACGATCCTCCACGGGGACGCCCTGACCGTACCCGAACTCGACGGTCAGAGCTTCGATCTCATCACCTGCGTGGCCGCCCTGCACCACATGCCGCTGGAGCCGGCCCTTCTCCGCATGCGCGAGCTTCTGGCTCCCGGCGGCCGGCTCCGCATCGTCGGGCTGGCGGCGAACGCGTCGGCGGTGGACTGGATCGTCTCCGCTGCTCTGCTCGTGCCAGTCAGGCTCGCCAGCGCCATACATCGGGAATCCCGCGACATCGGAGTGCCCACGTCGCATCCCCGCGAATCCCTCCGCGAAATCCGCGCCGCCGTGGCGCGCCTTCTGCCCGGCTGCCGGATCCGACGCCGTTTCTACTACCGATACACGATCGCTTGGGACAAACCGAGAGCCCAACCGGAGCCGCAAAACCGACCGGATCCATAGACCCCCGGATCGCAGGGAACCCGTCCGAAGCCCGATCGCTCGGTCCGGAATCCAATCGCCCCGGCCGGAGCCCGGTCCCCGGCCGGAGTCGTGACGGCTTCAGATACCCGATGCTGGCTACGCGTGGACAATACGCAATGGCCGCTAAGCGGACATCCGTGACAGTCCGCTACAGACCATTAGCGGACTACTAGGCGAACGGCCCTGCAGGCTACCAGCCGCCGCGACCGGAGCCGCCGCCTCGACGCCTTCGACGCCATGTGCCCCTCGAGCCCATCCGCTGCTGCTCGGGGCCGAGGTAGAACACCGAGGCGATCACGGCCGCCAGCCGCAACCATGAGGAAAAGGGCAGGACGACGGGCATGATGTACGGCCACACCATGACGAGCGCTCCCGCGCCCAAGGCGCCCATCCAGAAACCCTTAGGCCTGCGAGCCAATCCGAAATCGCCCGACGGGCGCAGGAGGCAGGCGATCAACGCGAACAGGACGAGACCCGAGAGCGCGATCCACACCCCGAACGACAGGTAGGAGCTGAAAGCATACGTGTCCGACGCTGCGTCGATCGTCTTCATCTTCTCATTTCCCTCCGTCATAGTCTGGCGACGCTTCCATTCCGTCGCCGTCCGGCGACGCCTCAGTTCCGCCATGGCGCGGCGATGCCTCGGCTCCGTCGTAAGAAGTCTCGCCGTCCAGCGAACCGACTCGCCGAGCGACGCTGGGACGGTCAGCTCCGCCGGCAGCGCCGGAAGCGCCACCTGCACGCGATCCACCACCCGGCAGCCGGCGCGAGCCGCGGAACTCCGCGCCAGGCCGTTCGGCGGGGGACGCGCTCGACTTCCCGCCGGGATCGACGATCGCTTCCTGCCCGGCGGTGAAGCCTCCGACGTCCACGGCGGCGTCCACGGCGACGGCCCGCCTGATCAGGGCGAGGGCGATCGGCCCGTCCTCGGGGTGCCGCACGGAGGCCAGGACCGTTCCCGCGACCCGTCCGTCGACCTCGACCGCGGTGCCCGGCGCCGGCAGTGCGTCGAGCGAGCCCTCCAGGTACAGTTCGACCAAGCGCCTCGGCGGACGTCCGAGGTTGACGAGTTTGGCAACCGTCTCCTGCCCTCGATAGCAGCCTTTGTCCAGGTGCACGGCCGTGCGCAGCCAGTCGAATTCGTGCGGCAGGGACTTCGCCTCGACGTCCTTGGCCTGCGGGCGCCAAACCGCAAGCCGCGCAGCCTCCCATGCGAGCGCGCCGGCGGGCGTGTAGCCGGCGTCGGCGAGCCGCGCGACCGCCTCGTTCAGGTCCCTCCGCTCGACGAGGACGACGAACCTTCTCCATCCCTCAGCCGGATGGGCCGATCCGGGCGGCGTGTAAGTCGCGCCGCCCGCGGCCGGACCCGGCCACGGATCGGTCCATATGAGAGGGGCGGCGGTCTCGGCGTAGGCGATCCCCCGCCACGCATCGCCCGGCTGCGCGCCACGGTCGACTGCATTCCCGTCAAGTCCATCGGCCGCATTCCGGCCGAGTCCTCCGATCGCGGCGAGGTCCTCGCGGATCGCGACTTCGACGCGCATCGTGAAGCGCATCGAATCGAGGAAGTCGACCCACCCGGCTCCGTGGCCGGGATCGGTGACAAGCCATGTCGCCTCGCCGTCTTCGACCGCGAAGGCGGCGTTCTCGATGTGCCCGGACGGGCCGAGGAGCAGGGTCTCCGTCGAATCGCCGGCCCGGAGCCCGATCATGCGCTGACTCGTCAGGGAGTTGAGCCATCCCAGCCGATCCGGCCCCGAGACGCGCACGACGTCCCAGTCGGAGAGGTCCACGAAAGCCCGGCCGCCGTTGAGCGCCCGGTATTCGGCAGCCGGGTCGCCGTAGTGCAGGGCCGGCCCGCAGGCATCCGTCGGCCCGGAAGCGAGCATCGTCTTAGCGCCGGGGGCGCCCGCCGGCACCGCGCCGTCCAAATCCAGCGTCATTCGCGTCCCACACGGGTCAGGCGCCCGGCCATGTAGCTGCGGAGCTCGTGCCCGAACGCCGCCATGTCGTAGGCGACGAACAGATCCGAGGCGACCAGTCCGGCCATGATCCGGGCGCCTTCGAAGGCTGCCGCCGTCGGCGTGGAGGCGATGGCGTCGGCCGTCATCTGCACTTGCGGGCCTTTGATGACCCCGCCCCACGTCATGCAGTGCCCGGACGGGTTGGCGGTGACGGCTTCGAGGATCGTCGCGCCCTCGCGCCGGTCCACGCCGGGAGCCGCGCGGACGTATCCCGTCAGGCTCGACCACAGCCGGTCCTTGGTCAAGCGGGAGTACGCGACGTCCCCACGCTCCTCTCTGTCGACGGCGCCCGGCCCCTCCGAGGCGAGCCACGTACGGGAGGAGAGGGCGAGATAGGGGCCGCCGTCGTCATTGCCGACGGTCATCTCGTGGAGGTAGGCAGCGGCTTCGACGTCCTCGTACTCGAGGATCCCCGCACCCCGCCACGACCCGACGAGCCAGGCCATCGGATACGCCTCGGGCGCAAGGCCCTCGGGAATCTCAAAAACCATGGCCTCAGGCTACGACAGGAACAGCGCCGCGGCATAGGAGATCACGCCGAGGGCACAATGCGGGACGACGGCGAGGCTGATCGCGACCCTGCACCCCTTCAGGCTCCTGGCCGCCAGATCGGTCAGACCGGCCACGACGCCGTACATGAGCGCGACGCCGAAGACCCAGACGAACGCCTTGAGCAGATAGGGCGGGCCGATGACGAATACCAGCACGAGTCCGCCGATGTAGGCGTAGAAGGTCAGCCAGGCGATGAGCCATCCGCTGCGGCGCTCGCGTTCGAAGCGCGCCCCCGTGGCGTACCTGCCCAGGGAGCCGGACAGAATGCAGACCGCGACGACCGGTGCCAGCCCTCCGTGGAGTCTGTCGACGAGGACCACCCAGAAGGCGCCCGACACAGCTATCAGGCACCCCACATACGTTCCAGCGATCTGCTCCAGGCGATTCCCGCTCCGGTCCTTGCGCACCATCTCCCCGATGAACACCGCGAAGACCGCGAAGGCGGCGACGTAGACGAGCTGCAGCCCGCCCAGCCAGGTCGCTCCGACCGCGAGCGCGGAGACGACGCCCATGATGACGCCGGCGACCCGCGGATGGGGCAGGCGCATCGCGCGCACCCACCCGGGGACGAACGCAATGAGCAGTCCGACGACGAAGAGGACCGTCACCAGCCAGGGAAGGAGTGACTCGTCGCCGCGGTCCGGGCACACGTCCCGAAGGGCCCTGCACGGCCGGCCCGAGGGAACGCCCGCGCATGGGTTCGGGCATCTGTCGCGTCTGTGGGCGTCGCCGGCGTATTCCAGCCATCCGGCCACGGCCAGAAGCACCGCGCCGACCGACGCGGACAGGCCGCACCAGTCGTCGACCCGCGAGGAACGACCCCGGTTCGCCGACCCGAAGGCGCGGGCACCCCGCCGGGCGTCCGCGGGGCCAACGACCCGGCCGGCTGACGGCACGTCACCGCCCCTTCCGTCCGCCGGAGCGTCCGCGGAAGGCGGACCCGCCCGCTCGGCGCCGCCATGCAAGGGCTCGGCACCGGGAGCGTCTGCGCCCGACGGGCCCGTCCCTCTGGCCGGGCTCGCGCCCGCGGGCATCGCGGCTGCGTCGTCTACAACGTTCCCGCGGGATTCGGGGGCACCGGTGGACTTGGGTGAGTCGCTCATGCGGTCATTCTCGCATGTCCGCATTCCACTCCTCACCTCGTCCCGCCCTCCGGTCCGCGCGCCGACGCCGGCCCGGCGGATCACATCCCCGGCGTGCACTCCGACGTCCGAGCGCGACGCCTGTCGCCTTCGCGCAGCCACCGCTTAAAATGGTCGCTGAAAGGAGAGATGAAGGGGAGAGGGCCGTGGACGCTGTGCTTCTGACCGCCGAAGGCGGCGGTCCGGGATCCGTGCTGCCCGGGCTCTCGCTTCTGACCCTCGACGTCCACGTCGCTCCCCTGACCACGTCGGCGCTCGCCGCGAGCCTCGACGCTCCGGTCATCATCCTCGACGGGCGTCGGGACCTCGTCTCCGCGCGGACGCTTTGCCGCGCCGCAACCGATCCCATGGACGCGCCGCCCATTCTACTCGTGTTGGAGGAAGGCGGCTTCGCCGTCGTCGCGGCCTCGTGGGGCGCCGCCGACACCGTCCTCTCCAGCGCTCCGCCGGCCGAGATCCAGGCGCGGTTGAGGATTCTGCGCGAGCATGCCACAGCCAGCGTCGTCGTGGAGGATCCTCCTGCGATCGTCGAGGCGGGAGAGCTCACCGTCGATCCGATCTCCTTCAAGGCGGAGATCGGAGGGAGGCGTCTCGACCTGACGTACAAGGAATTCGAGCTCCTCCGCTACCTCGCGAACCACCCCGGTCAGGTGCTCTCCCGGGAGACGCTTCTCGAAGACGTCTGGGGGTACGCCTACTACGGCGGCTCGCGGACGGTCGACGTCCACGTGCGTCGCCTGCGGGCCAAACTGGGCCCCGAATACGACGCGGTCATCTCCACCGTCCGCAACGTCGGCTATCGCTTCGACCCGGAGGCCTGAACGCCTCGCGCCCCCGCACAACCGGGCGACGGACCGTCCCTCCAGGCCAGTCGACCCCGGCCTTCGCGACCGGGCAGCGGGGTACGACCGGGCGACGGACCGAATCGGACGACGGGCGGAGAGGACACTCGAGAATCCGAGCCCGCAGTGGCATGACACGGCTGGCGTCCATGCCGTATGCTTGAGGCACGACATCGGATCGCGAAAGCCCCGGGCTCCAACTATTGCCGCTGCGAGCGGCCTTCGCGCCGACTGGCGCTCTCAGGTCCGGTGTCCCTTTCAATGGGGAGGTCACACGCGATGTGGCCTCCTCGTATTTTCCCTTCACGCCATGTCTCCCTCGCGTTCGCGCCGGCATGTATCCCGGCGCAGTCGGACGCACACGCGCGCCTCCGACGCCCATCGGCGGTCGCGCCCGGCCGGAACGCGAGCGCGATCCGGGTCGCCGAACCCACACGAGCGGCCTTCCCGAACAGGCGCCCGCTCGCCCCGCACTCCATGGCCGCAGCCTGCGACCGCCCGATTTTTCCGCGGATTCACGCCGATGAGGTCGAAGCGCGCCGACGCGTCGGAGAAGATGGCGGGCACTTTCCCTGAAAATGCCCTATTCTGGCGGGTGGACAGCCTTCGCCGTGGAGGCAACCGTTCAGATCAGGAGATCTCGTGTCACCTAAGTTCTCGAAGTCCGATTCGCTGTTCGATTTGCTTACAGCACAATCCCAATTCCTTCTTCAGTCAACGAAGATCCTTGCCGAAATCGTTGGCGCCGACCACAAGAGCAGGATCGATCTGAATGAGGAGCTGCACAAAGTCGAGCAGAATGCGGACGACGCCTGTCACGTCGTACTCAACAAGATCAACCAGTCCTTCGTCCTCCCCTTCGATCGCGAGGATCTCTACGCCCTCGCCTCGGTTCTCGATGACTGCGTCGATCTCATCGACGAGGCCGGCGACAACATCATCCTCTACCGCCCGCAGTCCCTTCCGGCCGGGGTGGCGACCCAGGTCGAGATTCTGCAGTCCTGCGCCAAGCTGACCAACGAAACGATGGGGCGCCTCGCCCGCATCAACGACAACGAGTCCGTCCGCGAGTCGTGGATCCAGGTCAACGAGCTGGAGAACCAAGGCGACAAACTCTACCGGTCGATGATAGCCGAGCTGTTCGCCGGTGGAACGGACGCCCTCGAAGTCCTCAAGATCAAGTCCGTTCTCGAGACCCTCGAGAGCGCGATCGACGCATTCGAGCATCTCTTCGGGACCGTCGAGGCGATCGCCATCAAGGAGTCATGACAGTGGACACGACCTTCTTCCTGGTCGCCACAATCGTCGTCGTCGCCCTCATCTTCGACTTCACGAATGGCTTTCACGACGCTGCGAACGCCATAGCGACATCGGTCGCGACACGAGCGCTGTCACCGAGGATCGCCCTCGTCATCGCCGCGATCATGAACTTCCTCGGCGCGCTGCTGGGAACCGAGGTGGCCAAGACCATCGGCGGCGGAATCGTCGACATATCACCGGATTCGGGCACGCGCGGCCTGGTCATCGTCTTCGGGTCCCTTCTGGGCGCGATCGCGTGGAATCTCATCACGTGGTGGTTCGGACTTCCCTCGTCTTCGTCCCACGCACTGATCGGCGCCCTGGCGGGGTCCGGCATCGCCGCCTCCTTCACCGTCCACTGGCCGGTCATCCTCGACAAGGTCGTCCTTCCGATGATCTTTTCGCCGCTCATCGGCTTCGTGCTCGCCTACGTCCTCATGCGGATCCTCCTCAAGGTCCTCGCGCGGGCGGCCTATAGGAAGACGATGCGTAGGTTCCGGCGGGCCCAGATGTTCTCGGCATCGGCCATCGCCCTCGGTCACGGCCTCCAGGACGCCCAGAAGACCATGGGCGTGATGGTCCTGGCCCTGACTGCGGGCGGATACCATACGGCGGCGGACGCCCACATCCCCCTCTGGGTTCAGGTGAGCGCCGCGGCGGCCATCTCGGCGGGCACGTACACGGGCGGATGGCGGATCATGAAGACGCTGGGGCAGAAGATCATCGACCTCGACCCGGCTCGCGGATTCGTCGCCGAGTCCGTGGGCGCAGGGGTTCTCTACACGACGGCGTTCTGGCTGCACGCGCCGATCTCGACCACCCACACGATCACCTGCGCGATCATGGGCGTGGGCGCGACGAAGCGGCGTTCGGCCGTCCGTTGGGGGATCGCGGGAAACATCGTGACGGCCTGGGTCTCCACCCTTCCGGCGGCGGCGGTCATCGCCGGCCTGGCGACGTGGATCCTCCAAGCCGTATTCCTGTGACCGGCCGCCCGGCTATTCGAGGCGTCCCTGCTCGACCAGCGTCGCTGCGACGAAGAACTCCCTGGCGGTGGCCAGGAGAGCCGAATCACGGCGTGTGACTTCGGTGGCCAGCGGATGGGTATCGGCCTCGATCCACACGGCTTCGATCTCGCCCAGATGCCGAGCGAAAGTCGCGGATGACTCCAGAAGAGCGGCGAAGTCGCCCTCGTACGCTCCGGCGAGGACCAGATCCCATTCCTGCCGGATCGCACCGGGTTTGGGGATTGAGTTCGCCTCGCCTGCATCTCCCCGCCCCCGCAGGGCCGTGACGACGGCTTCGAACCGGCGTGCGACGTCGTCCGGCTCCCTCCGGATCCATTCGCGCAGGAGGTAGCCCCTCCACAGGATTCCCGGCAGGCTGTCCTCCGGCGAGCGCACCCACGATTCGGCGACCACATCGACCCCCTCCGAATCGACGAGCGCCTGAACGCGCGCCACCGCGTCGCGGTCGGTCTCTCGAAAATGCCTTCCCATGGGAAGGAGCGCCTGAGCCGACGTATGGGCGAGCTCAGAATTGTAGGCGACGTCCGCCTCCCCCTCAATGGCCTCTATCTGGGCGTCGTCCAATTGCGCCGGACGGCGAGGCTTTCTGTTCATGGCAACCTCCTTTGGCTCCCCTCCATTGTCGCTCACATGGCCCGCCAAAGGAATCGGATTGCGTCGACCAACGGTGGGAGAAGGCACAGGCGACGCGGAAGGCGCGGATCGTCTGTCTGGTGCCGACACATGACCGCACCGCAGCAGGCCTGACGCGAAGCCGGCACACGCCATGCTGAAACCGCGCTCCGGCCCACCGCAACTGCAATCCGCGCGAGGCCGGCATCGCCCGCAGCACCGAATGGGTTGCGAACGCCACTGCGAGATCGCAGTCCCCGCTTCGACGCAGACGCTCACAGGCTGTACACTCATTGTGGGCCTGTAGCTCAATGGTAGAGCCGCGGACTTTTAATCCGTAGGTTGTGGGTTCGAGTCCCACCGGGCCTACCGCGGAGGGGGCGGAACCGACTGTCATCGGTTCCGCCCTCTCGCGTATTCGAATGCTCGGATGCAGCGGCCGCGTGTTCGCCCGCCGCGGTCTGCTCCCTTTCACGCAGCGGCCCGCCGCGGAGAACGGCGTGACACCACCGCTCGGCCGGCCGGATGCCCGCCGGCCGGCGCGGCAGAAGGGCTCTTAGGCGCGCGAGGCCGAGCGAAGCATCCAGGCCTGCTTCTCCAGCCCCCTAGCGATGCCGATGAGAAGGTCGTTAGTCAGGTGATCGACTTCGTCGACTGCATCGAGGGTCGCCTTGATCCGGTCGGAAGCTCCCATGAGGAGTTCCTCGAACTGCGGGTAGACGTCGTCGACCTTGAGCACCCCGGCCTCGATCTGCTTGAGACCGGTCTGGGCGGCGACGGTGGCAGCGCGCCCGTCAGGGGTGCCGCCGAGGGCGGCGAGGCGCTCGGCGACGTCGTCCGCGCCGGCGCGGACCTCCTCGACGATCTCGTCGAGCTGGAGGTGGAGCGCGCGGAAGCGGGATCCCTGGATATTCCAGTGCGCCTGCTTGCCGAGCAGGGACAGGTCGGTCAGATCGACGAGGGCCTGCTGGAGCGCCTTGTCGACGACGGGCGAGAGTTGGTCAGTCATTGTTACTCCTCGGATGTCAGATTCGTTTTCTGGAACTATTCCAGTTTAGATGCTCTCGCCCGCCGGAGGCATGTCTTCCCGGCGGATGAGACCATGAACACCGTCATATCTTGCCATCGTTCGCCCGGGCAGCGGCGAGCGCCACACGTGACGCCTCCCGCCTCCGGTCACCGCACTGCCGGTGAGCAGGCTGGGACTCACGCCCGAGCAAGTCAAGCTCGCCGCGCATCCTCACGGGCGAGCTAAGGCGTCTCCGTGGCCCGCGCCACGGGTGCGGGGTCGGGGCGACATGAATGAAGATCCGGCCTACCGGGGCGCTGCAGATGTGCGGGCTGGAACCGCGCTCGCCCGCCGGGCTCCGCCTCCGGCGCAGGTCCGATTCGCGCCCTCATGCCGAGTGCCGCTGGCGCGCTCAGCGCCGACGCGTCAGTGGACCTTCACATTCGCGAGTTGCCGTACCTGCCGGCCGGCGATGGGCTGGCTCGTCGTCACGAGGACGGTGGCTTGGCGAGCGATCGTCGTGCACATATCCGGCGCATCGGGGAGGGTTCCGGATATCGTGGCGACGTCGATCGTGGTCGAGGTCTCTTCGACGACGACTCTAGAGCCGTAGCACCTCTTATCCCCGGACGCGAAGGAGAAGCGCAGCTGGTTGTCCGACACCTGCTTGTAGCCGCTCCACCGAACCACGCTCTCGTGGGTGAGATCGTCACGCGAAGGATCGTCGGACCCCGACGTCCCCGCGCTCTTGCCACCCCCACCGGTACTCCCCGTGCTTCTACCGGTGGCACTGGTGCCACCGGTAGAAGACGGATGTGAGGTAGAGTCACCGCGAGGCGAAGCCGAGCAGGCCCCTGTGAAGACGACGGCCGTCAGGGCCGCAGCCAATGCGTAACCTCTACTTCGCATAGTCATCGTCAGTCGTTATTGGCCTTCTCGTAGAGACTTCCCATTCGATTGTCGAAGTACGACCCGCCGATGTAGACCGGGGCCCCCTTAGCGGGCTTGAAGGAGGTCACGCTTCGCACGTACCCCAGACCGCTGGCGCTGTCGTGATCCTGCAGCCACGGGCCTCCGGACGCCCCTCCACCGAAGTTGCACCCTTCGATGTTGTGGAAATACCAGCGGGTGAAGAACCCGATGGTCCTCGTCCCGGTTCGCCCGGTGCAGACCTGCATGCTCTCGCCGTTGTCGATATTGCCCGGGTATCCGTACACGGTCGCGTCGAACCCGTAGGACCCGCCGGTGACGATGCCGTGCCCCCCAACGGTGTCGGTCAACTTCTGACCTTTCTCATTGTTGAACGTGTTCACGAAGGCGACATCCGAATTAAAACCTTTTCCACTAGGTCCATTCTGGATCCAATCGTTATAGGTACGCATAATACGCGCCTGGAACGTCCCATAAGGCCGGCTCCCATGGTTGTAATCGGGAATGAAGACCCAGTTGGAATGCCAACCCTTGTTCGGCCCTTCATACACGCAATGACCGGCTGTGATGACGGTATTGTGGCTCTTGCTGCCGACAACCGAACCAGAGCACATATAGTCATTTCCATCGGACTTCCTGAAGAAGACCTTCCCGTTGGTGCGAGTGGCACCCGTCGCGGGTTTGGAAGAAGCCGCAGGCGCAACGTTCCCTTGAATGGAGGAGCCGCCTTGCTGCACTGTTCCGCCGTTCTTCACCGTTCCTTGAGGCGCATTCGCCGGCGCTATGGGCTTGCTGAGAACCCGTGCCGGCTTGATCGACTTGAGGCTGTCGCTCTGGGACTTGCGCCTCGGATCGATGAGCTTGCTCGTCTGGGACTTGCGCCTCGGATCGATCAGTTTGCTCGTTTGAGACTTGCCCTTGCTCGCAGAAGCGTTGCCGGACTGGTCGGAGACGCCGCTGGACTGGGACGTGCCGTTGCTCTGAGTACCGCTGGTCGGAGACGTCGACGATTTGTCGGAGGCCTCGGAGGGAGTCGGCATCGGCGCGGGCTTGGCGTTCGCCAACCGCTGGGGAGTCCAGTAGTCGTACACCTCCTTGTAGCCGCGGGAGTTCGCGTCGTTGACGGGAGCGTCCGCCGAAGAAACCGTCAGCTTCTGCGGACGCGGGATCCGCGAGCCGTCCGGTGCGACCACAGGCGCCCTCGTAGCGCTGCTGGAAGGCGACAACGTCGGCTGGCGTCCCGGCCCTGTGTCCTCGGCGGCGCTCGCCTCCAAGGAAAGCACGGAAAGCGACAGAGCCAACGTCGATCCGAGGATCACTCGGGGAATGACTGTCCTTTTTTTCATCACAACCTACAATCCGGCCCTATGGAAGCCCCCGCCGTCCTTCGGGCGACGCACCCGACTGCTTCGCAGTTCAGATGCTGTTATCTCTTACTTTGGGCACGGCCGATTCGCCCGAAGGGCCAAACCTGGCGCGCGGAAACTTCCAGGTTTCACAGACCCGCCGCGAACAACGGCCGCACCCACGACGGTATTCACTTCGCGCACCCGCTGTCAACGGATATTGGAGACCTCCCCTACTCACGGCGGCTTCCCGCCCGTGGCGCACCGCCCGGCCTCAGGCCGAACCAGCTGAAGGCTGAGCCCGCGCCGACGCTGCTACTCGCGCCGCTGTGGGCGTCCGGCTTAAGCCGGACGCCCACAGCGGCGACCGCATCCCGATCGCGGATTGCGGGCTAGATCTCGGCCCCGACGAACCAGGCCGCCTGGTACGGCGCGAAGTCGATCCGCGGCAAGCGCAGATCCCAATCGTATCCGCCGAGCAGCTCGTGGGCGTCGAATCCCACTCGTTTGGCGAGGACGTCGTGACGCAACGACACGGTCTCGCCGGTGAAGTTGTACACCTGGACCATCTTCCCCAGGGGATGGTTGCGTTCCAGGATGAGCAGACGGTGCTCCGGGCTCTCGACCGGAACGGAGGGGGTCGCCGCATGGATCTGAGTCGTGGCGGTGCGAACGGCAAGGATGTGCCGGATCGCCGCGTTGACCCTGCCGGCGGGACTGGCCGTGTCGGTCTCGACCGCCTTGGCCAGATCCCAGTCCATGAACGGACGGTGCGCCCAGCGGTTGTCCTCGGCATGCGACGGGTCGTCGACGTAGTGCATGTCGTTGAACATCCCGAGTTCGTCGCCCATGTACAGCAGGGGGACCCCGCCGTAGCCGCTGATCACGGCGTACATGAGCGCGATCCGGGCGACCGCCAGCTCGACGGCCTCCTCGTCGCCTTCCTCGACGGCCTTCTCCAGACCCGCCAGGCTCGCGCAGCTCCCCGAGATGCGGCGGTCCCCGGTGACGGGGTTCTCTTGGAAGACCAGCCCCCGGGCGAACGAGCCCGGGAAGGCTCCCGAGTAGAAGTCGGAGAGGTACTTGCGGTGCTCGAACCCCGTCACGCCGACCATCTCGGCGTCGTGGTCCGAGATCGCCCAGCCGATGTCGTCATGGCAGCGGACGTACGTCGCCCATGTCGCGCTCGTCGGCTTGAGGGGCATCTCGGCCAAGGCCACCTGCGCCATCTCCGCTCCGCCCGTGGCCAAGGAGTTCCACAGCTGAACCATGAGCTCGTTGTGATAGGCCATGTCGGAGACGAGACCGTAGTGGTGCCCCACACCCAGGTAGGGCATGAGATCCTCGGGGGCGACGATCGCCTCCGCCTTGAACGCCACCGCAGGGGCGGCGATGCGAAGGCACCCGCGCAGGACCTGCGTGAGGTCGTGGACCTCCGGCTGGTTCTGGCAGTTGGTCCCCATGCGCTTCCAGATGAAGGCGATGGCGTCCAAACGGAAGACGTCCACGCCCTTGTTCGCCAGCCAGCAGATGAGCTCGACGAATTCGTAGAGCACATCGGGATTCGCCCAGTTGAGGTCCCACTGGTACTCGTTGAACGTCGTCCACACCCACTGGCCGGCCTCGTCGTTCCAGGTGAAGTTGCCGGGGGCGAAGTCCGGGAAGATCTCCGGCAAAGACCTCTCGTACTGATCCGGCATTTCGCGGTCGGGGAACATGATGAAATAGTCGCGATACCGCGGCTCGCCCCTGCGGGCGGCCTCGGCCCACTCGTGTTCCTTGGCCACGTGGTTGAGGACGAGGTCCATCACCAGGCTGATGCCGTTCTCCCGCAGGCTCTTCGTCAGCCGCTCGAGGTCGTCCATCGTGCCGAGGTCGGAGCGCACCTTGCGGTAGTCGGCCACCGCGTAGCCGCCGTCGTTGGCCCCATCCCTCGGCTGGAGGAAGGGCATGATATGGAGGTACTTCACGCCCAGGCTCGTGAGATAGTCGATGTGCTCGCCCACACCCGCCAGGTCACCGGCGAAACGGTCGGCGTACGCGACGTACCCGATCATCTCGGGCTGCTGGAGCCAGTCGGGACGCAGAATGCGCTCCTGGTCCAGGTCCTTGAGCTCCTCGGGCCGCTCGGACATGGCGGTCGTGACGATCTCGGCGAGCCTGGACTCGACTTCGTCGACCCGTCCCGGGTAGAGGGTCTCCAGGCTGGACCGGATCTGAGGGATGTACCGCGCCCAGCGCAGGTCGAAGTCGCGCTGGGTCGCTGCGTCGAGCCCCATGTCAGGTCTCCTGGGTCTCTACGACGACGTCCTCGCCGACGTTGGGCTCGTCGGAGCCCGGCAGGGGCCGCACGATGAGCACGTCGCGGTGGGCTTTGCGCACGACTTCGGATGCCACGTTCCCGAGGAGGCGCCCGACGATCGACGTGTCGCGGATGGCGCCGAGGACGAGGGCGTCGACCTCGTATTGCTTGGCGGCCTCGAGGAGGGCCACCGCCGGCTCGGCGTCGACGAGGAGCGCCGCGGACACGCGCACGCCGTGCTGTTCGACGATAGCGACGGCCTCTTCCAAGGCCTTCGTCGCAGTCGCGGCGCCCGGCACCTGGCCGAGGGTGGCCACCTGGGCGGCGCTCGCCTCCTGGCTGGCGCTCTCACGCGAGCTCAGCGTGGTGTAGGCGCAGACGATGACGACGTCCGCCCCGTTGGCGGCGGCGAGGCCGGCCGCCCTGACTATCGTCGGCTCCGCGAGGACGCTGCCGTCGGTGCCGACGAGAATCCGGTTGTAAGCCGGTACTTCAGTGATGTTCATTTATTCCCCTACTTCTCCTTCTCCGAAAAGACCTTGGGAGGTGCGGTGACGTCGTCCATATCGCGGACGATGGGCGGCTCCTTTATCCAGAGCGTCGCCGCAGCGGCCAGCCCCATGCAGACCCCGGCGAACGTTATGGCGTGCGTCGGGTTTCCGCCGAGCAGATGCTTGAAGACCCAGCCGAACGACACGGTCTCCAGAAGCTGCGGTATGACGATCATCATGTTGACGATTCCCATATAGACGCCGTAGCGACTGGATGGGACCATGCGCACAGCCATGATGTACGGGACACCCATCATGGACGCCCAACCGATGCCGAACCCGACCATCGGAATGAAGATGAGGTACTTGTCGGTGATGTGCGGGAAGATCAGCAGACCGACCATCGAGAAGAGCAGACAGACGATGTGGACCCACTTCGCTCCGCGCTTCTTCGCCACGGAGACGAGAGAGAAGGCGACGCAGAACGTCACGACGTTGTAGAAGCCGTTGACCAGACCCGTCCACGCTGTGGCGTTCTCGTAAAGCGCGGACTTCGTATCCTCCGTGCCGTAGATCGATTTGGCGATCGACAGCGAGACGTACTGCCAGTAAACGAAGAGCGCGTACCACTGGAACAGGTAGAGGAGGGAGAGCTTGCGCAGCTCCTTGGGCATCTCGACGATGGCGACCCAGATGTCCTTGAGGGCCCCGAAGCGCTCGCGTTCCTTCTGCGCGCGCATCTTCTTGAGCTCTTCCGGCGTCGGCGGGATCTCATTCGTGGAGAGGACCGAGACCAGGACCGACCCGATCGAGCACACCGCGCCGACCCAGAAGGCCGCGAAGACCCAGTAGGGCAGGCCGCCCGCGCGCGACTCTCCGAGGAGCCACTTGAAGAGGAACATCGAGACGTTGGCGAGGGTGATGCCGAAGCCGGTGAAGAAGGACTGGGCGAGGAAACCCTTGGCGGTCTGGCTCGGGGGCAGTTTGTCCGCGATGAAGGCGCGGTAGGGTTCCATGGCCGTGTTGTTGGAGGCGTCGAGCAGCCAGAGGAGGAGCACGGCCATCCACAGCGCGGAGACCATCGGGAAGAGGAAGAGACAGACGGAGCACCCCACTGCGCCGACGAGGAAGTAGGGCTTTCGCCGCCCCCACTTCTCGCTCCATGTGCGATCGGAGAGGGCGCCGATGACCGGCTGAATCAGCAGGCCGGTGATGGGACCGGCCATGTTGAGCAACGGCAGTTCGTCTGGAGTGGCTCCCAGCAGGTTGTAGATCGGGTTGATGGCCGTCTGCTGCATGCCGAAGGAGTATTGAATGCCGAAGAAGCCGAAGTTCATCAAGAGAATCTGCTTCATCGACATCATCGGCTTATGCCGAATGAGGGTTGTCGTCTTTTCGCTCATGGGACCTCGTTCTATGAGGAGACGCTCTGGGTGGCGTCGAGGTATTTCTGCAAATGATTGAGAATGGACTCCCAGCCGTCGGAATAGTCCTGAGCGGCTCCGGAAGTGTAGGGGCCCTGCACGATGCGTAGAAGCGTCTTGCCATGGCCGAGGCGAGTGAATTCGACGCGAAGCTCAACGGGTTTGGCGGGATCGATTCCGGGGATTCCGCTGATGCGCTGCTTCGTCACCAGGACGTCCGGGTAGAAGACCTCCGTGTAGAGGCCGTCAACCACCCATATCCGGGATGGGTCGTCGTCGCGGGTCTTGGTGTGCCGGAGTCGTCCGCCCAGCTTCGGGTCCAGTTCCACGGACTCCGGCACCACGTGCCAGCCGTCCGGAGCGAACCACTGGGCGAGTGCCTTCGGCTCGGTGAAAGCCCGGAACAGAACGCTTCGCGGCACATCGAATTGCCGCTCGACCTCGAGGATCGTATCGGGTTCCATATCGATTTCTCCGTTGCAATCGGGGATGGGCAATCGTCGGTTGCCCGGGGTGAGAGGCCGCAGAGACCATGTGATGCCAGCTGCTTCGGTACACGCCAGTCGCCGCCTGGTGATGTAGATCCTACGCCCTCGTGGGACCGATCCTAAGCCCATTCCGTGAGAAAGTGTAACCGTGCCCACTACGTGAGATGCGGTGTAAACACGGTCCCCGCCGACCTAGGGGCGGGGCTTTGCCGGTCTAGGGGCAGGGCTTTACTCGAACTCCACATCTGCCACGAGGCCCGCGTGGTCGGAGACGGGAAGGTGGACGATGCTCGCCTCTCCTCCGGGGACCATTCCCCACCCGAGGACGTGATCGATCTGGGCGTCCGGGGCGTCTTCCGGATAGGTCAGGCCCTCAGCCAGAACGCCGAGTCCGCTCTCTCTGCGCACCTTCTCCACGTCCATGTTGAGATCCCCGAGCACGAGGATCGGAGCCCCGCGAATGCCGCGACGCCGGGCGATCCGCGGCAGGCGGCGCTCCAGCCAGGCCAGTTGGCGGGAGTTGAGGGCCGAATTCGGCGCCAGATGGGTGGCGCACACGAGGAGCGGGCGCCCCGCGTCAAGCGCGGCAACGATGGCCATGCGCTGCTCTTCGAAACGGATGTACCGCCCCGCGACGCCGCGCTCGCCGGAGAGGTCGCGGCGGATCGGGGACTTCCAGCTGGGCAGGCGCAGGACCTTCCAGGACAGGACGGGGAGCCGCGTGGCGAGGGCGATTCCGTATCCCGACCGGCGGCGTCCGCGCAAAGCGGCGGCGAAGGCCGTCAAGAGGCGCCGAGCCGGCGCGAAACGCCGGTTCGCCAGGTTCGAGGCCGCCGAAAGCGATCGATAGGCGGAGGGGGCGAGGCCTCGCAGGGGTTCGTCGACTTCCTGCAGCGCGAGGACGTCGAGGCCGAGTTCGGACAGTTCCGTCGCTGCCGCTTCGAGGGCGTCTCCGGCGGACAGCCCCGCCTCGCGGGCGCCCGCGGAGGGAGTGCCTCGCTGAACGTTGAAGGTGGCCACTCTCATCCCGGTGGTGTCGCGGTCAGGGCGAGAACGCCCCAGCGGCGCGGCTAGTCGTCGGCGTCGAATGTCAAGCACACCGAGTTCATGCAGTAGCGCAGCCCGGTGGGCGTCGCGGGCGCGTCGGGGAAGACGTGACCGAGATGGGAATCGCACGCGGCGCAGCGCACCTCAGTGCGCGGATAGCCCAGCTTGTAGTCGGTGTCCGTCGTGACGGCGTCGCTGTCGGCTGGATCGTAGAAGCTCGGCCATCCGCAACCGGACTCGAATTTCGCGTCAGAGCGGAAGAGCTCGGCCCCGCAGGCGCGACACCGGTAGACCCCTTCGCGGCTTTCGTCCAGTAGCTCGCCGGTCCAGGGGGCCTCCGTGCCGGCTTCGCGCAGCACGTGGAACTCGAGCGGAGTCAAAGCCTCGCGCCATTCGTCGTCGGTACGGGGAAGATGCGGCTTGTCGGTCACGCATCCATCGTGGCGCACACTGCCCCCTCAGTCCACCGTCACTCGCTCTCGGCTGAGAGACTCCGTCCGCAGGAGGCGCCCGCGGGAAGGCACCCGACTGTGCATCGGCCGGGAGCCCGCGCGGAGTGCGCGCCTGAGAACGCGCACCTAGCCTGGGGACCCCGTCGATCCGGGGCAGAGGCCTCTCGGAAATCTTCGCCGAGGACAAGGCGCGCATCGTGTCGACCCGCGCCTTGCCGCAGGCTTCACTTCCTGACGTGCTTCGACTCTCCGTCACGAGGGGAATCGGGCCCCAACCGGCCCTGCACTCCGGTCTCGCGGGCCTCGACTTCAGCCTGCGAGGCGATGTCGTCGACGTTGTATATGGCGGTCTCGGTCATAGACGCGCGCTTGTGGCGGCGTTCACGCTCCGACTCACCGGCGCTGTGGCCGGTCTCGCGGGCCTCCTTCCTCCACGCGGCCTCGTCGCGCTCGCGCAGCGCGTCCTCTCCCGGACCGGAGAACTCCCGTGCGCGCTTCTCGGCTCCGGCCGACCCTGAGAAGATCGACGACTCGTAGCCGGTCTCCATGAGCTCCGGCGGAACGGAGGAGATGCGCTCAGTCTGCGCCAGGCCCGACTGACCCGATGCGGGCAGCGGCCCTCCGGACTCGGACAGCCCGTAGGCGATGACCTCGGTCGCGGCAGCCGGCGAGGCGGCCCTCCCCCGGCCGGCGCCTCCCGCCTGCGAGCCCCCGCGCCTGCCTGCAGCTTCCTTCTCGGCGGCTCTCCTGTTCGCGTCCTCGGTCGCCGCCGCCAACTGCTCCTTGGCTTTGTCCAGCTTGGATCTGGCCGCACGGGATTGGCCGGCCACGCCCGACTTCGCATCCTTGGCCTCCAACGCCTTCCACGCGTCAGTGAAACCCGCGCCGTATCCGGCCGCACCGGAATCGGCGCCGCTCCCCGCGCCCTTCCCGCTCGCCGGGAAGGCCCCGGTCTGCGCGGCGCCCTCCCCCGCCAGGAGCTTCGCAGCCTGGGCGTCGCCCTCCGGCACCTCGGCGAGGGGATCGGGATCGGAGAAGCTGCGCGAATGCGGAATCGCGTCCGGCGCATTCGCCTGAATCCACCGGACCAGGCGCTCCCGCACGTAGAACTTGAGGTCGACCAACTCGGAGGGACTCTTGGCCGACACCAGCGCGGACACCTGGAGCGAGGTTCCCTCGGACGTGCGGACCTGGATGATGCCGGTCTCGCCGTCCCACAGGTCGGTGGCGCTGAGGATCCGATCGAGTTCGGCCCGCAACTGGGGTATCGGCACACTCCAGTCGAGCTGGAAGTCGACGTAGCCGAGCATGTCGGGAGTGCGTCGGGTCCAGTTCTCGAAGGTTTGGGTGGTCAGCTCCTTGGACGGGACGATCAGGCGCCGGCCGTCCCATACCTTGAGGACGACGTAGGTGAGGGTGATCTCCTCGACCTTGGTGTACTCGGCCTTCCAGATGACGATGTCGCCCACCCGGATCGAGTCGGAGAATGCCAGCTGCAGTCCGGCGAAGAAGTTGCCGAGCGAGGACTGGGCGGCGATGCCGGCGACGACGGAGAACAGGCCCGCCGAAGCGAACACCGAGGTCCCGGCCGCGCGGGCGAGGGGGAAGGTCATGAGTATGGCGGCCATACCCAGCAGCCAGATCGTCACCGTGGTGATGCGGTTGAGGATCTGAAGCTGTGTCTGCACTTTGCGATACCGGGACTTGCCGGTCTCCCTCAGTCGCGAGAGCAGGACGTCCTGGATGCCGAGCACGATGTTGGAGACCAGCCACGTGAGGGAGGCGATGCACAGGATGAGGAAGCCGTGCTGGGCCAGTTCCCGCCAATGAGGCTCGGACTCGCCCGGATTCTGCGGCGAGGCCAGGAGCATCCCGGCCCACGCGCCCGCGACGGCCAGAGCCGCGCGGAGCGGGCGAACCGCGGGATGGGCCGCCGCCCTGGCCATCGCGTTGCGGCGCACGATGAGCCGTCCGATCACCTGGATGACGATGGCGGCGATGATTCCGATGAGGAAGCCGATGGCGACGGCGCCGAGCACTCCGATGGCGCTGACCGTTGCCTTGACCGCGGCTTCCGCCTCGCCCGTGGGCGAGTCCGATGGAACCGGCACCGATGGGGACGGACTGGGCGACGGAGTGGGCGTCGATGGCGACGGAGTCCGCGTCGCCCCCTTAGTTCCGACGATGACTCCAAGACTTCTCGACAAACCGACAACTGCGTGAACGTACAATGCTCCCATGGGACAAGGCTAGAGCTCCCGTGCGGGCAAGGCTAGGCACCAGACGCGGTGACCAAGGGCACAGGCCATCCGGTTTTGCAAAGGCCGCCGCGCTTCCTCTAAGCTAGACGAGTTCCGCCAACCGGAAACGGCCAGGAACGGACAGGAAACTTGTCCCGCCCCTATCGTCTAGTGGTCTAGGACGGCGCCCTTTCACGGCGCTAACACCGGTTCGAATCCGGTTGGGGGTACGCAGGCCAATGCCTCATTGGCCCCGTAGCGCAGTCGGTTAGCGCGCCGCCCTGTCACGGCGGAGGTCGCGGGTTCAAGTCCCGTCGGGGTCGCCGACCAGACCTTTTGGTTCAGGTCTTGGCTCTGTAGCTCAGTTGGTAGAGCGTTCGACTGAAAATCGAAAGGTCACCGGATCGACGCCGGTCGGAGCCACTGTGAAGAGCCGTTTCTCTCACCATTCGGCATAGTAGGGTAACCGCCATAGGATTCACTTGCGAGCGAGCAGCGGTTGCCATTCGGCGACATGCCGATCGTCGTTCGACGACAGGAGGAGAGAACCATGACATTCGTCAACATCACCGCACTCGCCTTCCCTGAGGGCGCCCAGGCGGAGATCGAGCGGCGCTTCGCGGCCCGGAAGAAAGCCGTCGACTCATTCGAGGGATTCCTGGGATTCGAGCTGCTGCGCCCCGTGATCGGCGAGGACCGATACTTCGTCGTGACCAGATGGGATTCGCGCGAAAACTATGAGAAGTGGGTCGCCGCACGGCCCACGGGCGGGCACGCCGACGACGAGCGCCGGGGAATGAGCGTGGAGCTGCTCGGATTCGAAGTCGTCCAGCACGACGAGTGATCCGCCGGGGCGGCGCGAAACCCGCAGCCGATCGGCGCCTGCCGCATCTCTTTCGGCCACCGCGCACGGGGAGGACGCCGCAGAGATGCACCACGAAGCGGGCTGATGCTGCCAGACCGGCCCGCACTAGGAGGAGGCCGCCTTGACGTCGCACGCCAATCGGGCGAGATGGACGGTCAGATAGGCCACCTCGTCGTTCGAGATCGAGTGGCCGAGGCGAAGCTCCAGCAGGGCGCGAATGCGCTCGGCCAGCCTGTGGGCGGCGGGTTCCTGCTCCTCGAGCATCGCCACCACCGAGGGTGCGGGTCCTGCGAGCCCCAGGCCGTCGCGGTCCCGGACGAAGAAATAGCGCAGATGGGCGGCGAACCTGGCAGCGTCGACGGAATCGGGTTCGAATCCGGGCATCGCGTGGGACAGCAGGTCGAAGACCCGCCGGATCAGGGCGGAGTGGGCGAACGTCTTCTCCATGCCGGCCGCCCCGGTGCAGGCGTGGAATAGATGCATGGCCAGAGCGGAGGTCTCGCCTGCCGGCAGCGGAGGATCCAGGCGTTCGTTCAGGCGTTCGAACAGACGCTCGGCGACGGCCAGCTCCTGCGGATGCAGATAGGCCACCTCCGCGCGAAGCGGGTACTCGATGCGCTCCCCTCGGCGCACCCGCTCGACGGCCCGGTGGATGTGGTCCGCCGCCGAGACCACGGACAGCGCCGGAAGGCTGGCGCCGAGGCTGCGCACGGCGGCTCCGAACAGCTCGGTGACCAGCGTCAGCCGCTCCGGCGGGATCTCGGAGAGCACCTGCGCCACGGTGGCGGCGTTCCCCACCGGGACGAAGCGCCTGACCACCCTGTCCGCCTCGACCGGATCCCCCGGGTGGGCGCGGAAGCCCAGACCGCGTCCGGTCAGCACCGTCTCCCGCCCGAGTTCGTCTCGGGCGAGCACGACGTCGTTGTTGAACACTGCGGATATTCGCATGACGCCCCCGGGCGGACCCCGCCCGGCGCCGATCAGCCGAGATCGGCGCCGTTGCCGGCGATGATGGCCCGGTAGGCGTCGAAGGACTTCTTGCGGTAACGCTCCAACGTCCCGGTGCCGTCGTCGTTGCGGTCCACGTAGACGAACCCGTACCTCTTCGACAGCTGCGCCGTCGAGGCGCTGACCACGTCGATCGGGCCCCACCAGGTGTAGCCCCAGACGTCGACTCCGTCCCGGATGGCCTCACGGACCGACTTCAGATGGGCGGTGAGGTACGCGATGCGGTAGTCGTCGACGACGGTCAGCCGCCCGTCCATCTCGACCAGCTCGTCGCGCGCCCCCAGGCCGTTCTCGACGACGAACAGAGGCTTGCCCCAGCGGTCCCAGAAATCGTTGAGGACGATGCGCAGCCCGACCGGGTCGATCTGCCATCCCCACTCCGAGCTCGGCAGGGTGGGATTGGGGACGCCGCCCATGATGTTGCCCCTCCCGGCGCGGACGCCGGGATCGGCCGAGGCGCACACGCTCATGTAATAGCTGAAGGAGACGAAATCGACGGTGTGCCGCAGAGTCTCGAGGTCCTCGTCGGCGACGTCCAGCTCGACCCCCAGCTCTCTGAGCTTGCGGAGGAAGAAACCGGGATAGGCGCCGCGGCAGTGGACGTCGGCGAACGCCAGCGAGTCGCGCTCGAGCTGCTTGGCCGCCCACACGTCGGACGGGGCGGGCGTGAGCGGGTAGGCGGGAGACGCGATGACCATGCACCCGATCTTCAGCTCCGGGTCGATCTCGTGGGCGATCCGGGTCGCCGACGCCGAGGCCACCAGCTCGTGGTGCACCGCCTGGTAGAGGTCCCGCGGGGAGAGCTCCTCCTTCGGCGTCCAGATGCCGCCCGCGAGAAGGGGGGCGTGGAGCACGGCGTTGATCTCGTTGAAGGTCAGCCAGTATTCGACGCGGTCCGCGAAGCGCTCGAACAGCGTCCGGGCGTAGCGCTCGTAGAAGGCGATCATGCGGCGGTCCACCCAGCCGTCGTAGGCGCGGGCCAGGTGCAGCGGGGTCTCGTAGTGGCTGATGGTGATCACCGGGGTCATGCCGCGGGAGAGGCAGGCGTCGATGAGCTGGTCGTAGAAGGCCAGGCCCGCCTCGTTCGGGGCCTCCTCGTCGCCCCGGGGGAAGACGCGGCTCCAGGCGACGGAGAATCGGAAGGCGGTGAAGCCCATCTCGGCGAACAGGTCGAGGTCGGATTCGTAGCGGTGGTAGAAGTCGATGCCCTCGAGCTTGAGGTTGTCGGGGGTGGGTTCCTCCGTCGGCGGAGCGGCGATGCCCTTCGGCATGACGTCCTGGATGGAGGGCAGCTTTCCGTCCTCCAGGTAGGCGCCCTCCAGCTGGTTCGCCGCTACGGCGCCGCCCCACAGGAATCCTTCGGGAAAGGCGTTAGTCATCTCGGTTCCTCTCTTCTTCTCGGTTGTCTCGTACGGTCGATCCGTCTGCTGGCTGTGGCCGTTCGCCCCGTCTCCGTTCGGCCACGATTCACGGGGTGACCGTGATCGCGGTCTCGCCTGCGGCGATGGCGTCTCCGGATGCGGGGGTCACGGACTTCAACACCGCCGTATTCGTGACGACGACAGTGGCGGTCGAATGCCCGGCGGCCTGGACGGCCGCCAAGTCCACATCGGCGAGCACTTGGCCCGCCTCGACCCGCTCGCCTTTCGCCACCCTAGGCGTGAAGCCCTCCCCCGCCATGTCGACGGTGTCGATCCCGACGTAGACCAGCACCTCCGCTTCCTCGTCGGTCCGGATGCCGTAGGCGTGCCCCGAATCCACGAGGACCATGAGCCTACCGCTCACGGGGGAGCGGACGGTGGACTCTGCGGGTACGATTCCGAGCCCCATCCCCATCGTCCCGGAGGAGAACACCGGATCCGGGACCCGGTCCGGGGGATGATGCGGCCGGCCAGAGGGGCGGCGACCAGCACGTCGCCGGCCGGCTGGGCTGCGGCGGAGGCGGCCGAATCCGAGCCGGCGGAGGGCCGGCTGGAATCGGCGGGATCCGCTCCGGACTCGGCGGGGTCGGCCGCGGGAACTGCGTGGTCGGCGATCGGGGAATCCGAAGCCGCGCGATCCCGATCGCCGGGCGCCCCTCGCCCGGGAACCGCCCGGTCGTCGACTCCCCAGAACAGGGTGGCGAAGAAGCCGATCAGGACGGAGACGGCCACCCCGGTGAACAGCAGCGGCAGCCTCGGCGTCCGCAGATATCCGGGGACGCCCACGATGGAGGGGACGACGAAGACGTGGATGCCGGCCCTCGCGAAACCGGCCAAGACGCCGCCGACGGCGCCTCCCAGGACCCCGAAATAGAACGGGAGCTTGCGGGGCAGGTTGATCCCGCAGATGGCCGGCTCGGTGATGCCGGCCAGGAAGCCGGAGAACGCCGCGGGCCCCGCGAGCTTGCGGGTCTCGGGGTCGCGGGTGCGGATCATCACGGCCAAGGTGGCGGCCTGCGCCATCACGGCGCCGAGCACCGGGCCGGCCAACACCGTGAACCCCTCGGAGCCGATCTGGGAGAGCATGATCGGGACGAGGCCCCAGTGCAGGCCGAAGATGACGGAAACCTACCACGAGCCGCCCATGACGGCGCCGGCCAGCGACCGCAGGATGGGGTGCACGATCTCGCTGACGAGTTCGATGAACCGGTTGAACAGCGAGCCCCTCCTCCGCTCCTCTCCAGTCTGATTCCCGTCCTCCTCCCACTCCGCCGATGTGCAAAAGAACTTCGCACGTCCGCAGGACGTGTAAAAATTTCGCCCGATCTTTTACGCGTTCCGCCGTCGCGTCTAGAATCTTCCCATGTGGAAGCCCGACGAGCCGTATAACGACCTCCCTCCCCCGCCGGTCGACAGACTGGAGACCCGCCCCGTCCTGCGAGCGGCGGCGGAGGCGAGAGGGGCACTGGCCGGGCTAAACCAGGCGGTCAAGCGGATTCCCAACCCCGCCATCCTGATCTCCTCCATCCCGCTCCTCGAGGCCAAGGCGAGCTCGGAGATCGAGAACATCGTGACCACCACCGACGAGCTCTTCCGGCATGCCAGTTTGAAGGACGCGGCAGCGGATCCGGCGGTCAAGGAGACGCTTCACTACCGTGAAGCCCTCTTCGCCGGACTCCGGGGGATCCGCCAGCGCCCCCTCAGCGCGAACACGGCGGCCGAGGTTTGCTCGTCGGTGACGGGACACGAGATGAGCCTGCGGTCTCTGCCGGGAACCTTCATCGGGAATCCGGTGACGCTGCACCCCTGCTATACGCCGCCCGAGGGAAAGGAGCTCCTCGCCCGCAAGCTCCGAGAGTGGGAGGAGATCGTCCACGCCGGCGATGAGCTCGACCCGCTCGTCGCCATGGCAGCGGCCCACTACCAGTTCGAGGCGATCCACCCCTTCGCCGACGGCAACGGACGGACGGGCCGGATCCTCAACATCCTCATGCTCGTCGAACGCGGCCTTCTGGCCGAGCCGGTCCTCTACCTCTCGCGTCACATCGTCCGGAATAAGAATCAGTACTACGACCGTCTGCTCGCCGTGACGAGCGACGGCGCATGGGAGGAATGGCTGTCCTTCATGCTCATCGCGGTGCAGTCGACCGCGGAGGAGACCCTTTCGACCCTCGACCGCATCCAGGGGCTCCGCTCCTCCATCCGAGATCAGACCCGTTCCCTCTTCCGCGGCGGGTTGAGCGCCGACTTCCTGGACGCCCTCTTCCACCAGCCGTATTGCCGGATCGCAGACATCGTCCGCGCCTGCGGCGTCTCGCGCCCCACGGCCGCCAAATGGCTCGAAGGCCTCGTCGAACTCGGGTTCCTTCGGGACGAGAGGATCGGCCGCGAACGGATCTTCGTCAACCTGCAGCTGATGGACGCCCTCTCCTAATCCGCTCCCCGGCCCTGCGGGGCGGGCATTCCGCCGCCGTCCGCGAACGGCGGCCCGTGCTAGGAAGGAAGCATGAAAGCCTCGATTCCGCGCATCGTCCTGCGGACGGCCCTGGGCGCGGCGGGATGCGCCTACGCGTCCCTGGTTCTCCTGCCGGGCTCCGCCCTCGCGTCCTGGCTGTCGAGGATCCCCCCGATCGCACAGGCCATCGCCTTCCCCTCCATCGCAGCGGCTGGGACGGTTCTCGCCGTCGCCGCGGCCCTCCTCGGCGGGCTCCTCGCGAGGAGAGGCGAAGGCCCGCGCGCAGGCGGCGGACAGCGAGCGGCGAAGGGAGGCGGGCCGCGGCCGGCGAGGCGGGGGCCGACCGGGTTCGCCCTCGCGTGCTCCGCGCTGTTCGCCGTCCCGAGCCTCATCCTGGCCGCCAGCCCCGGCTTCGGGATCGCGAGTGCGAGGGGCGAGAGCTCGAGTTCCACGTCTTCGACCGCCGTATCCGTGATCGCATGGAACGCGGCCGGGCGGGCCGGCCCTGAGGAGATCCGCGACCTGCTCGACGGGCGCGACCCGGATGTGATCGTGCTGCCCGAGTACCGCGACGGCGGGGAGGCCGGGGCGCGCCGGCTCGCCGGCATGCTGGCGGCGTCGGGCCGCGACCCCCGGAACTACTCCGTGTTCTCGTCGCCGACGGATCCGGCGTACGATCCGACGACGGTCGCCATCCACAAAAGGCTCGGCGAGTATCGGGCCGCCGGCGGGATCGCGACGACGTTCGGCAGCCTCACCCTGCGCCCTTCGGATCCGGCGAAGCCGACGATCGTCGCCGTTCACACCGCTCCGCCCGTTCCAGGGCTGATGGGCCGCTGGCGCAGGGACCTGGACGAGGTCCGGGCGTACATGGACCGCGAGAGGGGCAGGGCGATCCTGGCCGGCGACTTCAACGCCACCCTGCGACACGGCGGGCTGGGGAGCAGTCCGCGGTGGGCGGACGCACTCGCCTCCGCGGGCTCGAGGGAAGGCACCTGGCCGAGTTCGCTGCCGGCCGCCCTCGCCTCTCCTATCGACCACGTCTTCGTCAACTCCGGGGCGTCGGTGGTCTCGGCGGAGGTCATCGGGCTGGGCGGATCCGATCACAACGCCGTCGCCGCGCGCGTAGCCTTCTGAGGGGAGGCACGGCCGCAGGGATGCGCGGTGTCCGGCGCGTCGCGACCTCCTGCGCGTCGCGGCCGGGCGGTGCGCCGGTGCCCGCAGCGGATCGCACGCGGCGTCTCTTCCGGGCTTCCTTCCGATTCCTCGCCCGCGCACCGCCGCGGCCACGCCCACCCGGAGACCGCATGGACGGGCACCGCCTGCCGGGCCCGCGCCTATCTACCGGTACGACCCCAGGTGCCACAGGCTGAAGTTCCGCACTCGGGCGGTTCCCCCCTCGGCGAAGAGGGCGACCTTGTCGGACTTGCCGGCGCTGCCCGCGGCCATGCCTCGGGGGTAGACGGTCTCCGTCATCACGAGCGTCCCGTCGGCCGCGAACACCTCGACGGAGGAGGCGTCCACGACGACGCGCAGCCGCACGAGGCCGTCGCCGTCGGGCTCCAGGCTCGCCGACCGCTGGCCGGGGAAGGACGCGGAGAAGCCCACCTCGCCCGAATGCGAGCGGTCGACGACCAGCTTGCGGTCCACCGCGTCGTAGTAGATCTCGGTTCCCTGGGCTTTCCCGCCCTGCGCGCCGCCGGCCCCTCGCTTGCCGCCCGAGAGGACGACGACGCCGCTCTTCTTCGCGGTGCCGGGGTCGAGCGCGAACGACACGTCGAGCGAACGCCCGCCGACCTCGGAGTCCAGCACGGTCATCCCGCCGTCCACCTTGAAGGCGCCCTTCTTGAACTCGCGGCCCGCGCGCAGGGAGTCCAGGGCCTTCACCGGTTCGAAGGCCAGGCGCTCGCGTCCGTCCACGGTTCGCAGGCTCAGCTCGCGCACTGCGCTCATGGCCGTCCTCCACGGCTTGGGGGGAACGTCCTTGGCGTAGGCCCAGTTCGACATCCACCCGATGGCGTACCTCTTGCCGCTCGGCGCGTCGTTCCAGGTCACCGAGGCGTAGTAGTCGCGTCCGTGGTCGACCTTCGGCACGGCCTCGTCGGCGTTCCAGGCCTTCGTGTCGGAGAGGACGAGCTGGTCGACCATGATGTGGCCCCAGTGGTTGTCCGTGCTGTTGTCCTCGATGACCACGCGCGCCTTCTTCCCCCGCCACTTGCGAAGGTTCAGGCTCTGCCAGGCCATCGTGCCGCTGTCGGTCCCCGTCGCGCTGGCCACCACCTTCCCGTCGACGACCACGTTCACCGACGCGTTCGACTTCTTGGCCGCCGACGGCTCGTAGGGGTGCCTGCCTCCGGCGACCAGGAGGTTGAGGCGGTTAGCGTCAATGGTGAACTCGGGCGAGGTCAGCGAGCCGGTGTCCCGGTCCCCGGCGCCGAAGCTGTCGACGTATCCTGCGCCGAGGTGCCCCGGCAGGTTCCCCGTGGCGGGCGCCTTTCCGAACGCCGTTCCCTTGCCGCCGGGGGTCCACGCCCCGTAGCCGCCGTCGTCGAAGGTCGCGAGCGCTTTCCCCTCCTTGCCGTCGTAGGCGGCGGGGGTGCGCGCCGTGAAGGCCTTCCCGTCCCAGTCGCCGACGAAGTACTGGGCCGTGGCCGAGGCGTTGACGGTGAGCACCCAGCGTTTCTTCGCGGGGTCGCCGTCCGTCTGCATGGGGAAGAGGTCGGGGCACTCCCAGACCGCCGACGCGTCGCCCGCGGGCCCGAAGTCCGACTGGTGGGTCCAGTTCTTCAGGTCGGGCGAGGAGTAGAAGGAGACCTTGTGTTCTTCGGAGAGGGCGACGGCCATCGTCCAGCGGCCCGCGGCCTCGTCCCAGAAGACCTTGGGGTCGCGGAAGTCTTTGGCGCCGATGTCCAAGACGGGCGCGCCGCCGTTGTACAGGGACCACGTGCGGCCGCGGTCCGTCGAGTAGGCCAGGGACTGCGACTGCTTCTGCTTGCCGCCCACGGTCTCGTGCCGGGTCCACACCGCCACCATAGCGGGCTTGCCGTTGCGTCCGAAACCGGTGGTGTTGCGCGAGTCGACGACCGCGGAGCCGGAGAAGACGGCGTACCGGTCCGTGGCTCGCAGGGCGACGTCGAGTTCTTTCCAGTGGACGAGGTCCGAGGAGACGGCGTGGCCCCAGGACATGTTCCCCCACTCGGAGCCTTGGGGGTTGTACTGGTAGAAGAGGTGGTATTCGCCGTCGTGGTAGACGAGCCCGTTCGGGTCGTTCATCCAGTTCTTACCGGGGGTGTAGTGGGTGAGGGGGCGCCATGGGTCGTCGGGGTTCGCCCCCGGGGAGGAGGCCTCTCTCTTCACGGCCCTGACGGTCGCGTTCGACGAGGGGTCCGATGCCCGGGTCGAATGCCGTCCGCTCATCGCCACGGGCAGTGCGGTGACGCAGCTCGCCAGGAGCGCCACGGCGACGAGGCCGGCCCGCCGTCCTTTCCTTCTCTTCTCGTGTCTCATGGTCTTCCCGTGTCTCATGGTCGGTCCCCGTCGATCTGATGGCAGCGCAGAGCGGGGTGGCTGAATCCAGCATATCGATATGTGGATCCCTCACCGGGAGGAAAATACGGTGGCTAAGGGCCGCGCATTGGTGTATGGGAGGCGGCAAAGCCTTGATTCCCGCGGATCCGCCTGCGCCCCTCGTGGGCGCCGGCGGCGCGCACGGTCCGGTTTTCCCGGAATTGACCCTCGCATCTCGGCAGAATCTGGCATAGGCTCCACTACAGCGTCCCCCAACGGAGAGGGGCACGCACGACAATCCTCGAAGGGAGGCCCCCGTGAGTCAAGCGGCAACCCAGGTCAACATTATTTCCCCGCTGACGGGCATCATGGTGCCGATCGGCGACGTTCCGGATCCGGTATTCGCAAAGAAGATGGTGGGTGACGGTTTTTCCATCGATCCGCTGAGCAACACGCTCCTCGCCCCGATAGACGGCCAGATCGCCGATCTCCAAGCGGCTCGGCACGCCCTGACCATCCGCTCCGCGGACGGTCTGGAAGTACTCATCCACATCGGCCTCGAGACGGTCGCGCTCGGCGGCAAGGGTTTCACCGCCCACGTCGCCCCGGGCGACGCCGTGAAGACCGGCGACGAACTCATCACCTTCGACATCGATCAAGTCGCCTGCAACGCCAAAAGCCTGCTCACCCAAGTCGTCATCACCAATGGAGAGCTCGTCGAATCCATCACGCCGACTCATGGCCTGAAGCACGCGGGCGAGGATGTGGCCGCCACGGTAGTCCTGAAGAAGGCCGTCGGGCAGGCCGAGCAGGGCGGCGGCGAGAACGCCACCGTCACCTCCGAGGCGGTGGCGCTCCCCAACCCGACGGGCATGCACGCGCGGCCGGCCGCCACTCTCGTCGCGCTGGCCAAGAAGTACTCCTCGAACGTCAAGCTCGTGTCCGGGGACATGTCCGCCAATGCGAAGAGCATCGTCGCGATCATGGGGCTCGGCCTGGCTCACGGGCAGGACGTGGCCATCTCGGCGACCGGTGCCGACGCCCGGACTGCGGCGGCCGACCTCATCCAGGCCATCAAGGACGGGCTGGGCGAGGAAGCCGAGCCCGTCGCCGTCGCGCCTGCTCCGGAACCCCCTGCGGCGCCGAAGCCGGAACCGGCCAAGCCCGCCGCTCCTCCCCGCTCCGGCGATCCGAATACGCTCCTGGGAATCTCGGCGTCTCCGGGCCTGGCCGCGGGAACCGTCGTCCAGCTGCGAACGCAGGAGTTCACGATCGCCGAGCTCGGCCAGAACGCGGCCGACGAGCGCCGCACTCTCCGGGATGCAGTCGATCGCGCCATGTGGTCCCTCGGCGAACTGCGCGACGGCCTGGAAAAAGAAGGCAATTCCGAGAAGGCGGGGATCTTCGGGGCGCATCAGGAGATCCTGCAGGATCCCGAGCTGCTCGAACGGGCGGATGCGGAGATCGACGGCGGCAAGAGCGCTGCCTTCGCCTGGAGGAAGGCCTACACGGATCTGGCCGAGCAGCTGGCCTCGCTCGACAACGAGGTCCTCGCGGGGCGGGCCACGGACGTCCGCGACGTCGGGACCCGCGTGCTCGGGGAGATCACCGGCCAGCTCGTCGAAAAGCCGGATCTGGACGAGAACACGATCCTCGTCGCCAAAGAGCTCACCCCCTCCGACACCGCGCAGATCGACCGGGCCAAGGTCATAGGCTTCGCCACCGTCAACGGCGGCGTCTCCTCCCACGTGGCCATCATCGCCCGGTCGATGGACATCCCTGCCCTCGTCGGGATCGAGGAGCGCGCACTCGACATCGCCGACGGCACGCGGGTCGTGCTCGACAGCTCCAAGGGCGAGCTCCGCCTGAACCTCTCCGACGCCGAACTCCGGGCCGTCCGGGAGCGCCAGAGGAAACAGGCCGAGCGCAAGGCCCGCGAGGAGGCCGCCAAAGACGATCCCGCCGTCACCTCCGACGGGCACCGAGTGGCGGTCGTGGCCAACATCGGCGGAGTGGACGACGCGAAGGACGCGGCGGGGAAGGGAGCCGAGGGCGTCGGCCTGCTGCGCAGCGAGTTCGTCTTCCTCGGCCGCACCACCGCCCCCTCCGAGGACGAGCAGGCAGACGTGTACTCCCAGTGCGCCAAGGCCCTGCGGCCCGGCCAACCGCTGGTGATCCGGACGCTCGACGTCGGCGGCGACAAGCCCCTGCCCTACCTGCCCATCCCCGCCGAGGAGAACCCCTTCCTGGGGCTGCGCGGCGTGCGCGTGGGCCTCGACCAGCCGGAGACCCTGCGCACCCAGATCCGCGCGATCCTCGCCTCGGCGGGCGCCGGAGCGAAGCTGCACGTCATGTTCCCCATGATCTCCACCGTCACGGACTGGCGGAGGGCCAAGGAGATCTTCGACGAGGAGGCCTCCGCCGCCGCGTTCTCCGGCGAGGTGAGCGTCGGGATCATGATGGAGGTCCCGACGGTCGGCATCATGGCCGAGCAGTTCGCCGCCGAGCCCGGTTGCGACTTCTTCAGCGTCGGCACCAACGATCTGACGGCCTACACCCTGGCGATGGACCGGGGCAACGCCAACCTCGCCTCCCAGATGGACCCGTGCAATCCGGCCGTGCTCTCGCTCATCGGCCAGGCGGCGGACGCCCTCCACGCCAATGGCAAGTGGCTCGGGGTGTGCGGGGGCGCGGCGTCCGATCTGCAGGCCGTGCCCATCCTCGTCGGCCTGGGCGTCGACGAGCTGAGCTGTTCGATCCCGGCCATTCCCGCCGTGAAGGCCATGGTCCGTTCCTATGCGCTGAGCGCATGCCAGGAGCTCGCTTCCAAGGCGGTCGCCTGCTCCACCCCTGAAGAGGTCCGCGCTCTCGTCCCCGTCGACGAGATCTGAGGAGGAGAAGTCACATGAGCACTGCTGAAGAGATCGTCAAGGCCGTCGGCGGCCCCGACAACATCTCGAACCTGACCCACTGCGCGACGAGGTTGCGCTTCGAACTGGTGGACGGCTCCAAGGCCGACGCGGACAAGGTCGACGCGATCGACGGCGTCATGGGGGCGGTCCCCCAAGGGGCGAACCATTTCCAGGTCATCATCGGGGGCGCCGTGCAGACGGTGTTCAACGAGATCAACGCCCTGCCGGAGATGTCGAACAGAAAGCAGCCGACCGACGAGGAGGTCAAGGCGGCCGCCCGGGCGGGCGGCGTCCGCGGGAAGGCCGCGTGGGTCGACTCCTTCTTCGAATTCCTCTCCGACTCCTTCCGGCCCATCCTCGGCGCGCTGCTGGGAGCGTCCCTGTTCATCACGTTCATGTCGCTCATGGCCACGCTGCACGTCGTCGGGAACTGGTCGGACCCCGACCAGGCGAAGCTGCTGTCGCCGACCTGGCAGTTCGTCAATCTGCTGTGGAAGTCGGTCTTCTACTTCCTGCCCCTCATGGTCGCCTACAACGCCTCGAAGAAGGTGGGAGCCGATCCGTGGGTCGGCGTGGCCATCATGGCCGTCGTCATGCTTCCGGGTTTCGCGAATCTGGGCAAGTTGGAGTCGGCGGAAACGCTGACGGTGATGGGGAGCAAGATCACCGTCATAGACATCCTCGGCGTTCCGCTGACCATATTCGACTACAGCTCTCAGGTCTTCCCGCCGCTGCTCATGGCCGCGCTGCTGGGGCCGCTGTACAAGTTCCTGAAGAAGCTCATCCCGTCCAACGTCCAGCTCATCTTCGTCCCCTTCTTCGCCATGCTCATCATGATCCCGCTGACGGCCTTCCTGATCGGCCCCATCGGCGTGTACATCGGCGCTGGCTTGGCGCAGCTCCTCAAGACGATCAACGACTCCTCGCCGTTCATCTTCGCGATCGTGGTTCCCTTGGCCTACCCGTTCATGGTCCCCCTCGGCCTGCACTGGCCCATCAACGCGATCATGATCAACAATCTCGATCCCAAGAACCTCGGCTACGACTACATCCAGGGCCCGATGGGCGCGTGGAACTTCGCCTGCTTCGGCGCGACGGCCGGGGTGCTCTTCCTCGCCTGGCGCGATCGTGAGAAGCAGATGCGGCAGACGGCGACGGGCGCGCTGGTGGCGGGCCTGGTGGGCGGCATCTCCGAGCCGTCCCTCTACGGCATCCACCTGCGGTTCAAGAAGATCTATCCTCGAATGCTGGCCGGATGCGTCATCGGAGGATTGATCATAGGCATCGGAGGCGGTGTGACGACGAATGCCTTCGTCTTCACATCTGCTCTGACGATCCCCGTTTTCAACCAGCCGATCCTCTACGGCATTGCCGTCATCGCATCCTTCGTCACGGCGATGGCCCTGGTCATCGTCTTCGACTATCGGGACGCCGACCAGAGGGCGGCCGCGAAGGCCTCGCGCAAGGGCGGACGCCCGGCGGCTCCGGCGGCCCAGGCTACGTCGGCCGGAGCCGCCGAACCGGCCGACGTCGATCCCGTGAAGGTGGAGGCCTGCATAGTCGCCCTCGGCGGCCGGGGCAACATCGCCTCGAGCGACGGCGTGGCCGCCACGCGGTTGAGGGTGAAGGTCAAGGACTCCTCCAAGGTGGACGCCACGGCACTCGCCGACGCCGGCATCCACGGCGCGGCGGAGGTCGCGAAGCGCGTATGGCATCTCGTGGTCGGCCAGGAGGCCGGGGCCTTCGCCGGGGCCTTCGCCTCCCAGGCGGCGCAGCCCGCACCCGAGGAAGCGGCCGCGCCCACGGCATAGCCCGGCATAGCAGCTCAGGCGCTCACCCCGAGCATCGTCAGGTCTGAGCCCTCAGGGGCGTCCCGGAACCACCACCGGGGCGCCCCTTCCATGTCCCACGGTCCGTCTCCCGCCTCAGGCCCCGTTCCACACCCGGGCTCCCCGCGCATGAATCGGTCGGCGAGAGTTCCGAGGACGAGCCCGTTCGCCTCGCGTCCGGCTGGGCCCGGACGCCCTTTCATATACATCGTTTGACGTACTACGACAGACGTAGTATCTTAGCGGTGAAGGAAACCCATCCGAGGAGCGAGCATGATCAGCGCCGACGCGATCCGCGGCTACGTGGACATCATGATCCTCTCCATCCTGGAACGGCAGGCCTCCTACCCCTACGAACTCGTCAAGACGATCGCGCGCGTCTCCCGCGGCGAGTACGTCATCAAGCAGACGACCCTCTACTCCGCAGTCAAGCGGCTGGAATCCCAAGGTCTGGTGGACTCCCGCCCCGGCGTCTCGGAATCGGGCAAACCGCGCACCTACTATCGGATCACCGCCGCCGGCAACGAATACCTCCGCGCCAAATGCGAGGAATGGCAGGCGACCAAGGCAGTCGTCGACCGTTTCGTGAAAGGACAGAAGTAATGGACGTCATCATCGCCTACCTCGAGACGATGTTCTCCCCCTATCCGCCCAGCCCACGGCTGGACGAAGCCAAAGCGGAACTCCGCGCAATGATGGAGGACGCCTACAGCTCCCTCATCTCCGAGGGGAAATCCCACAACGAGGCGGTCGGGCAGGTCATCACGGAGTTCGGCAATCTCGACGAACTCGCCGAGACACTGGGGATCAGCACCGAGATCACCCGCACCTCCGATGCCTTCCCCGGCAACGCTCCACGTGACGGGGCGCCGAGGCAGGCCGCATCGCCGGCTGGCCCCGACGAAGGCTGGGAGTCCGACGGAAACCGAGAGGAGGGCCCCGTCACCGCCATCGTCACCTCGATCTACTGGGCGCTTCTGATAGTCGCGTATTTCCTGTGGAGCTTCCTCGGCGAAGGCTGGGGCATCTCCTGGATCATCTGGCCGGTCGGGGGAGTTCTCTTCGGCGCTATCCACACCGTCGTCGATACACTTGAGACACGCAGGAGAAAGCGCTCCCGCTAATTGCGCTGCCGCACAAGCGAAAGGGACATGCGAATGGCTAAAGAAACCTACCGATCAAACACCCAACGCACTAAGAGGACGATCAATTTCATCACAGCCGTTTACTGGCCGCTCCTCGCCTTCGCATACAGCATCTGGGGGTTGATCGCAGATAACTGGAACGATCCCTTGATCGTATTCTATGTGGGCACACCTCTCTACGTACTCGCCGTCGTCGTGATCGGCGCTGCGAAGAAGACTCTGCGCGAGGAGTGAGCCCGCGCGAGGACTGAGCCGAACGTCAAGCTCCCGCCCCCTCCGCTCCGGAGCGTTCCGTCATGCCTGCGAGTCGAGGCGTGGCGGAACGTGCGCGCCGACGCACTCAGAACCCATACCTTCTTCACATCGATTAAGGTATACGGGGAAAGACCATTCGTACCGGAGTCGCGCATGGACGATTACCCCACCGATCCCCGCAGGGACAAGCCCCTCGATTTCTACAAAGACGCGCCTTACCCGGGCTTTGAGAACGCTTCGCAGAAGACCAGGCCGCCCGCCCCTTCCGTCCGCGACGCCCCCGGGGCCCGGGAAGGCCTCAGCTGCTGCGCACAGGCCGCCCTTCTGTGCGGCTTCACGATCGTCTTCGTGCCCCTGGCGCTCGCCTGGGCGTTCAGCGCTTTCATAGGCGACGGCGACACCGGCCTCCTCGTCCTGATATGCGAAGTCCTCGTGTACTTCGCGGGCCTTTTCTGGATCCTGAAGTCAGGAAAGAAGTGATCGGCCCGGGAGCACGGCGGGATCCTCACCCCCCGCCCCGCCGCATGCCCGCGGAGCGGGGGTGACGGCAGCGCTCAGGCGTCGAGGGCCGCGAGGGCGGCCGCATAGTCGGGCTCGTCGGCGATGTCGTCGACGAGCTGGGTGTGGAGCACGCGGCCGTCGGCGTCGAGGACGACGACGGCGCGGGCCAGCAGCCCGGCGAGCGGACCGTCGGTCAGCGTGACTCCGTAGTCCTCGCCGAAACTGGAGCGGAAGCTCGAACCGGTCACGACGTTCTCGATGCCCTCCGCAGCGCAGAAGCGGCCGGCCGCGAAGGGGAGGTCGGCCGATGCGCAAACGACGACGATGCCGTCGAGATCCGCGGCCCTCTTGTTGAACTCGCGGACGGACGCAGCGCAGACGCCCGTGTCGATACTCGGGAAGACATTGAGGACGACGCGCCTGCCCGTCAGCGACTGGCTCGTGACATCGGAGAGGTCCGCGCCGGTGAGGACGAAAGCCGGGGCCTCGGTTCCGGGGGCGGGGAGCTCGCCGACCGTCGAAACGGGGTCGCCATGAAAATGAGTTGTGGCCATGTTTCAATTATCGGGATATTCACTTGAATATTTCAAGAGTGGAGATCGCGGCCGCTGAATTTCGCCTCGCCGATGAATCGCCTTTTCCCCCGACTTGGGCGAGAATTGGAACAAGCTGCAATGGCGGGCGACCATCGCCGGGCAATCTAAACCGGGAGAAGTATGAACGTGGAGAAATCGAACACCCCACAGGAAGAAGAGCTGCGAGCACGCGCCCAGGCGGAGTACGACAGGCTCAAAGCCCAGGCGGGCCGGACGTCCACGCGAGACGGGAAGACACGGCACGGCGGGGACTCGCCCCGTCGCGAATGGACGGAGGCGACCGGCGGAGAGAACGGAGAGAAGCAGACTGACGGAGAGAGGCAGAGCATCGACTCCCTCGTGAATTCCGTGTCGTCTCAAGTCGCCACGCTCGTGCACGACGAGGTCGAGTACGCGAAGGCCAACGTCAAGGCGGCGATCCCCAAACTCACCGTCGGCGGCGTCCTCATGGCGGCCGCCGCCTTGACGGGGATCTTCGCCTTCGCCATGATCCTCATGACCTTCGTCCACGTGCTCGCCGCGTTCCTCCCCATGTGGGCGAGCTTCCTCATCGTCGGCGCCGTCCTCCTGCTCCCGACGGGGATCTTCGCGCTCCTAGGCGGCAGGAAGTTGAAGGCGTTGAAGGCGCATCTGGCCTCTCTCAGCTCCCTTGGCGCAAACTTGGCCAAGGACGTCGCCGCGATCAAGAACGGAATGAAGAAGTGAGCGAAAAACGCAGCATCGAGCAGATCGAGGCCGATCTCCAGCGCACGCGCGAGGACCTCTCGGCCACCGTCGGCGAACTCGCCGAGCGCCTGGCTCCCAAGGCGTTGGCCGAAGACGCCAAGAAAGCGGCCAAGGCGACGGCCGAAGGCGCCAAGGAGGCGGTCAAGACCAGGGTCCGAGAGGTCAAAGACCGCGCCACGGCCCTGGTCGCGGACGCCAAGAACGGGGACACGACAGCGATCGGGATCCTCGCCTGCGTGTCGACGGCCGTGATCGGTTATATAACGCTGAAGGCCGCTCGCAGGGGCCATTAGCGACGCTCCGAGAGCAGAAGCCAGAACAGCCCAAAGCAGCGACGACTGCGTCTTGAGGACGGGGAGGGCGGCTCCGTCGCGGTCGAACGTCGACGCATCAGTTACGCCCACGGTGTTTTCCGTCAACACGTGGCATCGGCGGGGTCCAAGGCGCTAAACTAGGACCGCGAACGGACGATTAACCAGATGGGGCGCCTCGAGCCCGCCCCGCGATGAGACGAAGGGGGTCGAGCCATGGGGCGCGGCCGTCAAAAGGCTAAGCAGCGTAAGGTAGCCCGGGATCTCAAGTATTTCACGCCGGATACTGACTACCAGGCGCTCGAGCGCGAGCTCCGAGCGGCCAACAGCAGCGCGAACGAGGACGAAGACGAGGATTACTACGAGATCCCCCCGGCGACGGACGATTGGGACGACGGTCCGCCGAAGCGTTCACGTTGAAGCATTCCGTGGGAGTGGGTTTCACCCGCTCCCACACCTTTTTCCGGGCTGCCTTCGGCTTTCCGGGGGCGTCTCCGGGCGGGTTCCGGTTAGCCGGTGCCGCCCCGGACGCGCCAGGCGCCGAGCGCACCGCAAGGTCGAGCCCTCCGGAGAGGCCCGGCGAGCCACCCCGACGCGCTAAGCGTACCGGCCGGACATGCGCACGCTGCCGGCGTCGGCGCCCTTCGTTCCGCGAACCGTGCGCTGCCCGTCTCTCGCGTCGGGGACGGGACGGCCCGCAGGAGCACCCGGGCTCGCCGCGGAGGCGCCTTCGGCCCCGACACGGCCGATCTGCCACGCCTCGACGCCGGCCTGCCGGCAGACGCCCTCGGCGACCTCGGCGTCGGCCTCGGGCAGGAGGGCGACCATGCCGACCCCCATGTTGAGGGTGTCCTCCACGTCCCGCCATGTCAGGCCGCCGAGCGAGCGCAGCAGCGCGACGACGGGCGGAACCCCGATCCGGGAGCGATCGATCCGCGCGCACAGCCCGGGCGGCACGACCCTCGCGAGATTCGCCGCGAGGCCGCCGCCGGTCACGTGAGAGAAGGCGTGGACTTCCAGACGCCCGGCGAGGTCCAGGCACAGCGGCGAGTACAGGCGCGTCGGCTGGAGGAGCTCCTCGCCGAGCGTGCGCCCGAATTCGGGGACGTGCCGTTCCAGCGGCCACCCGGAGTCGGCCACGATGCGGCGCACGAGCGAGTACCCATTGGAGTGCAATCCCGAAGCCGCCAGGGCGAGCACGACGTCGCCCCGGCGGACGCGCTCGGCTCCCAAGACGGCGTCCGCTTCGACGACGCCGGTGGCGGCCCCGGCGATGTCGTATTCCTCGGGGGCCATGAGGCCGGGGTGCTCGGCGGTCTCCCCGCCCAGAAGGGGAACGTCGACCGCCCGGCAGGCCCGGGCGACGCCCCGAACGATGTCGGCGATGCGTTCGGGGACCACTCGGCCGCAGGCGATGTAGTCCGTCATGAGGAGGGGGCGGGCGCCCACGACGGCGATGTCGTCGACCACCATGCCGACGAGGTCCTGGCCGATGGTGTCGTGGACGTCGAGCGCCCGTGCGATCGCGATCTTCGTGCCGACGCCGTCGGTCGAGGTCGCGAGCAGGGGTCGGCGGTACGCGCGCAGATCGGAGACGTCCACCATCCCGGCGAAGCCGCCGAGCCCGCCGACGACCCTGCCGGTGAGCGTCCGGCCGACGGCCGCTCTCATGAGCTCGACGGCCGCGTCGCCCGCCTCGGTGTCCACGCCGGCCGCCGCGTACGCGGAGCCGGTCTCGGCGCGCCGAGAC
>ERZ772960.320-NODE-320-length-45263-cov-7.049549_pt1 | contig 45263 bp, 39 predicted proteins | sample MGYA00580678_ERZ772960 | MGnify/ENA primary metagenome ERZ772960 (study PRJEB29015, sample SAMEA2737930) | human oral metagenome | biome: human oral; feature: human-associated habitat; material: dental | place: China | collected 2059 ...
CGCGAGCTGGGTTCAGAACGTCGTGAGACAGTTCGGTTTATATCCGGTATGGACGTTAGGAATTTTGCGGAGATCTACCCCTAGTACGAGAGGACCGGGGCGGACGCACCTCTGGTGTATCGATTGTGACCACCTGTTGCATTGTCGAGTAGCTATGTGCGGAATAGATAAGTGCTGAAAGCATATTAAGCACGAAACTAACTTCAAGATTAGAATTCCCTATGAGGACACAGAAAGACTATCTGTTTGATAGGTGCAAGGTAGAAGCATGGTAACATGTGCAGCTGAAGCATACTAATAGTCCCATCGCCTTTTTATGTTCTTGTCACGTTAAGTTATTAATAATTTACCGTGACGAGATAGATTTAACTAACAATCGGTGTTATCACCAATTGACGTCAATCGACTTATAACCTAATATTAAGTTAGGACATCGAGTAAAGATTATTTACCTAAATAGTTTTTACTCGGTGCCCATGGCGCTGAGGAAACACTCGTTCCCATTCCGAACACGAAAGTTAAGCTCAGAAGCGGCGAATATACTGCGCAAGTGGGAAACTAGCACGGTGCCGAATTATATAAAAGCTATCCGAAAGGGTAGCTTTTATCTTTGTAAAAATATATTAATTAGTAATCTAATTTGATGAAATAAAGTAAACTTAACTTAATTCAATTTAATTCAAATTAATTTAATTCAAATTCAAAAATATTTATCTTACTTATTAAGTGATAGAGCAAAATTAAAATAGATAGTGGGAACTAAATATAAATATAGGTTATAGTCATAACTATGAATTAAGCATAAAAATATAATAATATTTATTCGTATTAAAACTAAGACTAAAAAGCTATATAAAATTAAAAGACCGATCTCGCATGTCGGTCTTTTATTTGTGGTGGTTGTTCGAGCGGATGCTCGTTCAACTGTTTTTAGTTTATATCATAAGTAGAATATGTGCAAGACTTTTATTTATTTTTTATCTAATAAAATCACGCTTATGTAAATATTGACATAAAGCGTAAGAAGTGTTAATATATGCACATGTCACATAGCAAATATGTGTTATGAGGTAAATCAAATAAGGAGAAAATTTTAATTATGGCAGGAACAAGAGACGGCGGTCTAAAGGCTGCTAAAAAGAATAAAGCTCGTGATCCAGAATTTTATGCACGAATTGGAGCTATTGGTGGACGCAAAGGTACAACTGGTGGCTTTGCTGCAAACCCAGAACTTGCTCGAATTGCTGGTGCAAAAGGTGGACGTATCTCACGTCGTAAGAAAACTGAAGAGAACTAGTCTTTTAAAATAGTGCGTTTAATGTTGCACTGACGTGCTTCATTAACTTTCCAAGAACAGCTACAAAAGAAACATTTGTAGCTGTTCTTTTCTATTTCGAGTCCTTCTTCATGGCATTTAGGGCAGATAGCTCTTTTGTGAAGCCAAGTATAATAAGAGGTCATACTATCTGCTACGAGATCGTCTTTAATTTTTATTTTAAATTTTTTAGCAAGTTCGTAGGCTTTATCCCAAGCTTCTTGTTCGTGTCTTACAAGATCTATCGCTAGATCATAATCTTTGTGATTACAAAGTCCATGTCCAAATTCATGGAGTAAATAACTTGGTTCATATTTTTTTGGTATGAATACAGTATTACTATTAGGGCTCCATTTATAATCGTCTGAAAATTCTATATTAATTTCTGGATAAGTTTTTTTAAGCTTCGCGATTAAGTCTGTCTTTTGCATATTCATAACAACCTCTAAGAACAACTAGTTCAGGGTCTTTAGTAGTTTTGATTTCAGGAAAAGTTATTCTATCTGGAATGTAGTCTTTAAGTTCTTTTAATACTTGTTCTTTTGCATGATTAAATACTATTCCAGCCCCACCTCCAAAGTATACTTTATCCGGAGAAAGCAGGGGAATTAGAACTCTTAGCCCAACAGCGATTCTTAGGGCGATTTCTTTTAAGGAAGTTTCATCGGATATTTTAGAAGCAATTTCGCCATAAATGTTGCTGATCGTTGATCCAGATGCAATAGCTTGCCATTGATCTGCTTTATCTTTATATTGAACGATCATCATGCCACCTTCTAGACTTTTAGATATTGGGTCTATTTTATTATTCAAAATAAAACCAGTGCCAATGCCAGTAGATAGAGTAATGTATAAGGCTTTACCTTTTTTAAAATCATCTTCTCGAGTAGCGCCTAAAGCACCTAAACTAGCATCGTTTTCTAAAAATACTGGAGTATTAGGTAAAAATTCGGCAAAAAAAGCCTTTATATCTTTATCGTGCCACTTTAATCTACCGCAATAGCTGATTTTATCATTTTTAATAATTCCAGGTATAGCGATTGATATAGCTTCTAAGGAAAATAGATCATAATTATTTAGCATTATGTCTTTTACGACTTTTAGGTAATCGTTGTAGTCTTTTGGAGTTTTTATTTTAATAGTAGATATAAGTGTGCCTTTATCATAAAGACCAAAAAGGGTTTTTGTACCGCCTGTATCTATTGTAAGAATCATATATAAATAGCTTAGCATAAGATAAAATAAATAGAATTTTAAGGGTTATACGGTTATAATGAAGAGGAAGTGGGCAATAGAAGCCTAAACTAAAAGGAGAAGTATGAAAAAGAGCGGAGTGATATCTTATTTTATAATAGGTGCTTTTTTGTTGCTTTTAGTGATTGGTGGCGGAACAGTAATTAATAATTTTGTTAAAGACGTTAAAAAACAAGATATTGCTTCGGTTAAGGAAGATAATTCTAATAAGAAAAATGATTTAGATACAAATAAGACTGAAGAAGAAAATAAAGAATCAGAAGATAATAGCAAGAAAGAAGTAGATAAAAATAAAGAAATGGTGGCTAAAGAGCAGGTGAGTACAATTCCAAAAACAGGGCCATCTAATACTAGTCCTCTTATCGCTCCAGCTATGGGTTTTGTAGTTTATTTATTCGTTTTTGGATATAAAAAATTATTCGATTAAAAATAAAAATAAGGATTGTTGACACATGACAGAAGAACATGACTCAATGAATAAGAGACCAGAGACCAGAGACCAGAGACCAGAGACCAGAGACCAGAGACCAGAGACCAATTAGGCTTTCATAAAAAGCCTGTTAAGTCAGCTTTAAATCCAAAAGATAATGAGAAAGAGAATCCTAAAAAGGATTCTCTTTCTAGTTCTAAAAAATCTTCAGGACCTGTTATTCTCCCTATTTCTAATTCCACTCCCGATTCCCTCATCAAATCCAAAGAGCGGGTTAAGGAATATGGAGAAGTATTCACTCCAGAACACATCGTAAAGCAGATGTGTGATCTTTGTGAACCAGACATCTCTGACATCACTAAAAAGATCTTCGAACCAACCTGTGGTAATGGAAACTTTCTAGTAGAAATATTAAAAAGAAAATTAAACTCAATTACCTTTAAGACAAGTACTAAAAATAATAAAATATATGTTTCTTCTGACACTGAATTTAATATCTTAATTGCCTTATCTAATATCTACGCAGTAGATATTCAACAAGACAATATTAAAGAAGCTAGAAATAGATTAGAAACAGTAATCTTTAACTACATAAACTCCTTTAAAACTAAAAAAGACTTATCCATCTCTAACTCGTCCACCTTCTTACAAGCAATGACTGAGATCTTAAAAGCTAACATCATTAGAGGAGATACTTTAAAGGATAAAAAGACTTTATATTTTTATGACTTTATCCCTAATAAAGAAGATAAATCCTTTGAAGTAACTAAATACTCATTACAAGAAATAGAAAAGATAGCTTCTAATACTAAAGTAATAAAACTAAACACTTTTAAAGAAGACATCTTCTCCTTAAAACATCCACCTGAAAAGAATAGATCTACTGTAAAGAAACGAAAAATAAAGGCTGTACCGAGTGAACAGGGAGAATTATTTAAAGGGTGATAAAGATGAGTAATTTAAACGATAAAAAACAAGACAATAAAAACATTAAGACATATAAGGAAGTCTTTCCGCAGATTTATTCATATACATTATTAGAGAATGATTATAAAAACTGGGAAAAGATTGGATATACCGAGCGAGAAAAAGTAGAAGAAAGAATTAAAGAACAATTAAAAACTCCAGCTTTTGATTTATCTAATAAATATAAAGTATGGTGGCATGAACCAGCTAGATATTTGCCTAATAATTCCGAAAAGATAAAATTTTTTACAGATCATGATTTTCATAGGTATTTAGAGAAGAATGGAATCCAAAGAAGAGATGGAAATTTAAGAGAATGGTTTTATTTTGGTGGTAATAGTTCAAAAACTTCACATGATTATTTTAATGAATTTACTAAGAAAGATTATTTTAGTCATAGCGGAGAAAAATTAACTTATATATTAAGAAAAGAACAAGAAGAAGCAGTTAGAAAGACTTTAGAGTATATAAAGAATCATCAGATAGAGAAGTTTACAGCTTCAGATGATGAATCTAAATTTCTTTGGAATGCTAAGCCACGTTTTGGTAAAACCTTAACCACTTATGATTTTGCTTTAAAGCTTAAAGCTAAAAATATTTTAATTGTAACTAATCGTCCAGCAATTGCGGCTTCTTGGTATGATGATTTTAATAAGTTTATCGATGGCTACGATTTTATATCGCCAGTCGATTCTTTAAAAAATGAGAAAGTTCTGACTTATGAAAAATATACAGATAAATGTAAGGAAACAAAAACCTGTCGTCCTCAGTTTACTTTTCTAAGTTTACAAGACCTAAAAGGTTCTAAACATTTTGGTGGTAAGTTTGATAAATTAAAACACATTTCTGAAATAAACTGGGATTTGCTAGTTATAGACGAATCTCATGAGGCTATTGAAACAGATAAGACGGACGAAGCTTTCTCAAATATTAAACGACGCTTTACTCTTTATTTGTCTGGTACACCTTTTAAGGCACTAGCTTCTGGTAGTTTTAGTGAAGAGCAGATCTATAATTACACCTATTATGACGAACAAAAAGCAAAAGCGGAAGAAATTGAGAAAGGGGAGTATTTTGGTCCTCACACTAATCTTCCTGATCTAAAAATATTTGTGTACCAAATGTCTAATGCAATTTCTGAAAAGATGGAAAAAGGTATCAAGATAGATGGAAAAGAAGAAAAATATAATTTTAATCTAAACGATTTCTTTGCTACACGTAATGGCAGATTCATAGATGAAGCATCGGTTAAAAATTTTCTATACAATTTGACGCACAATAAAAAATATCCATTTTCTTCAGATAAATTGCGTAATGAATTGAAGCATACTTTTTGGTTGGTTGGTAACCGTGTAGAATCGGTTAGAGCTTTAAAGCGGCTTTTAAAAGAAGATCCTTTCTTTAAGGATTATGAGATTATAGAGGCAGTTGGTAAGAAAGATGATGATGACAATGAAAAACTTAAAGAAAAATCTTTAAATCGTGTTAAAAAAGCGATCAAAAAATACGATAAAACTATTACATTATCTGTTAAACAATTAACTACTGGTGTAACAGTTAAGGAATGGACGGCTGTTTTAATGCTGTCTGATATTCAGTCTGAATCGGTTTATGTACAGACAATGTTTAGAGCTCAGAATCCGCATCAGTATGTAAAAGAAAATGGTGAGGTTTTTAGAAAAGAATCGGCTTATGTTTTTGATTTTTCACCTGATCGAATACTTAGAATTTATGATGATTTTGCTAATTCCTTAGTGTCTAAGCCAGCAAAAGGAAAAATTACTAAAGAAGAGCGAGAAAATAATATTCAGACACTATTAAATTATGCTCCAGTAATTGCTGAAGATTTTGATGGTGAGATGGCTGAAATAGATGCTGAAAAAGTTATCATGATGCCAAAAGTCTTTTTGGGCAGAAAGGTAGTAGAATCACGTTTCCTTTCAAATGATCTGTTTAATATAAATGTTTTCAAAACTTTTTCTAAAAACGTAACTAAGCGCCTTAATAAATTAAGATCTACAGATACTTCAGGAAGTGCTAATAAAAATAGACTAGATGGAGAAATCAGTAACGATACTTATAACGAACGAGTAGTAGCAAGAGAAAAGAGAATCAGTGTTAATCGTCAGGATATTTTTGGCGATAAGATTTATGGAAAAGGATTAAAAGAAATTATAGATAAAAATATCTTAGATGCTGATGAACATAAAGGTGAATTTTCAGAAAACATTGCAGATGAGATTGTCGATCACTTAAAACAAACTAGTTTCAAGAAATATTCAGAAATCTATGGTTCTAGAGAAAAAGAACTAAAAGAAATAGAAAAAGATGTCAAAGAAAAGGTTCGCGAATTAGCAGATAGTTATATTCATCCTGACATGAGTCAGAATGATGAAAGAAAGTTTAAGCAAGAGTTAGATGACTATCTAGTCGAACAACTTCCTCAAGATACGATCCGTAAAAAAGAAGAAGAGCTTTTTGAACAAGAAGAAAAAGAAGAATTAAGAAAGCAAAACGATAAACTCAGAACTATTGGTCGTGCACTTCCAATGTTAATTATGGCAAGTAAAAATCCTGAAAAACTAGAGCTTGGCAATATTGAAAAGTCTGTTAGTAATGAGATTTTTGAAGAAATTTTTAACGAATCAGGGACTACAGAGAAATTTACTAAAGAAGATTTTTGTTATCTAAGAGATAAAGCTACAGATGAAAATGGTAATAAAATTGAACTTTTCGATACCTATGTTGTTAACAGTAGTATTCAAGAATTCGAAAAGAAACGTAAAGAAGTGGCGGATTATATTAATACAAATAATCCAACTGACATTTTTACTTACATAGCCCCACAAAAATCTAACTTAGTTTTTACACCACGAGAAATTGTAACTAAGATGCTAAATATTTTAGAGGATGAAAATCCAGGAATCTTTAGTAATCCTAATTTAACTTTTTGTGACTTGCATATTAAAAGTGGTCTTTATCTTACTGAGATTGCAAAGCGTTTAAATAAAGGACTTGAGAAAGTTATTAGAGATAAAGACGCTCGAATAAAGCATATTTTTGAAAAACAACTTTATGGTTTTACACCATCTAAGGTTATTGAATCGATTGCTGCTAATTATGTTTATGGAGACTTTAAGGTCAGTAAGGCAAATATAAAAGAAAGAGATTTAGTTAAGGAATTCAAGGAGGGAAAGAGACTAGATATGAAATTTGACGTAATAATAGGTAATCCGCCTTATCAGGAAGGCAATTATCAGATCTATACAGATTTTTACCTTGAAGCGAGAGCTGCCGCTAATAATGTTTGCTATATTTTTCCTACTGGTTGGCAACAGTATAAAACATCTAACGGTTTAGGAAAAATGAATAAGGAGGAAATAAAGTTAGATCCTCAAATAATTAAAATTATCAATATGCAAGATGCATTCCCTGGAGTGGCTGGTGCTGAATGGACGAATATAATTTTATGGAAAAAGGGATATGACAATAAGCTTCAAGGAAAACAAAGAATTTATACAAATGATAAAGAAGAGATTGTTCGTTTAAGTATTAGTAAAGATGATGTAGAGAAACCTAAAGAAATTTTATCTATTGTAGATAAGGTTAATCTTTTAGGTGAGCCTAAAATTTTATCAATTGGATCGGCTTCGAAGCCGTACGGCTTTCGAGCCGATCCAATTGATAATCCAGCGAAATATGGTTTAACCATATTTCGTGAGTATGATGAGAGTCATAGTGCGCGACTTTTTGCAAACGAAAAAAGAAAAAGAACAACGGTCTACATAGAAAAATCTAAGATACCGAAAATTAGCTCGTTATTTGATTCATATAAAATTTTTGTGCCAAAAGCTTGGGGCAATATGGATGAAAAAGATGGATTCTTGGGAGGAAGCTATTCAAAAATAGAAGTAGCAGAGCCAAAGGATTGTTGTTCAGAGATGTATATAGAATTTGGTCCATTTGAATCCAAAGATGAAGCGATTAATGCGAAAAAATATTTTTATACTAAATTCTTTAGGGCCGTATTCTACAAAGATAAAATATCCCAAAATACAGCTATTCAAACTTATAGAAGTGTTCCGATTCAAAACTTCACTAATAGCTCAGACATAGATTGGACTAAATCAATTGAGGATATAGATAAACAACTATATAAGAAATATGGTCTTAGTGAGAAAGAAATAAGCTTTATTGAAGAAAAAGTTAAGGAGATGAATTAATTTTATATGAAATCAAATTCAACAAAAACAAATACCAACATGCATGATAATGGTTCAAAAATACCAGTATCGATTAGTCAACTAGCTCAATATGGACTTGATTATGTAAGTTTAATTTCTAGTGGCGCTCCTAAGGGGAGACTTGTAGAGACTGATAAGTTAGACGCTGATTTATTACCCGTGCGAAACATAATATTTGAAAAAGATATTGATTCTGTCGATATTAAGTTGATCACTTCTCTAGACAAACAGTTCAATCCGGATATACCAAAAGAAGAGAAGACTAATGAACAGCGTCAAGCTGAATGGCGTATTGCACGCGATCAAAAACTTTTAGATAAGTTTCAGGAAATAGATACAAAAATTAAAACTAATGGATATACGAAACGGGTAGTTCTGCAAACTGGTTTTGTTTCTTTTCAAGCAAAACGTTGTATTAATAATAAGTTAAATGAGGAATATGAAAGTCATGAAACTCCATTATTTCAGGTTCCGATTTCTGCACTAAAATTTAAATATACATCGAAAGGTGTAACAGTAACGGTTAAACTACCTAACAATTACGTAGAGATACTGAGTGGATCACTAAGGAATTTTTTGCCTCAAGAATATTTTAACGAGGTTTTTAAGTTTATAACAGATGCAGAGGCAAAAGAAAGAACTATCATTCCTCTTGAAGATGAGTTTATCAAAGAGCTGTGGTCAGTTATAAAAGTTCAGCTAAACAGACTTAAGGCAAGGTCTATTTCTGAGATGCCTAGTTTTGTGACTAGCATTATTGGAATTGCTAACAAAACGAACCACTTCCTTGCAGAAGATCTTAAAGATATAGCATTGTTAGAAGATGAGGAGTTACTTGAAACATCATTAGGTAGTTGGGTTTCTGATGAAAATATGAATATTAAACAGGAAGTAGTCGATGATGGTAGTACTGAAATATTTTTTCCATTTGATTATGATAAGTGTCAATTAAATGTTTTAGGTGTTACGGCAAACAAAGCCGTTATTGTCGAGGGTCCTCCCGGAACGGGCAAGTCTCAGACGATATCTAATCTACTTGTACATTTGGCGGCTACAGGTAAGCGTGTTTTGTTTGCCAGTCAGAAAGATCAGGCAATACGTGGCGTAAAAGATAAGTTAAAAACTTTAAAGGTGCCTTTTTTGTATGGATATATCCCAGATAAAACGTCTAAACTGTATACTGAGGATGATGAAAAGGATAGCGCCGCAAATACGCTGCTTGCGTTGAATAGAGAGTTTAAAAAGAAAAAAGAAGGTGATTTAAAAGAACCATTAGAATTACTTGCCGATCGTTCAAGCGCTTTTGTAGATAATCTAAAAAATGAACGTTCAATCTATTCTTTGTTTGAGGAGCGTAGAAACCTGAATTATCTTGATGCTTTTTATGCTTATAAGATTAATGATGAGTGGTATAGCCAGTGCATAGCACTTGAGGATACCATTAGTAGACTTAAGACCAGTGTTAATAAGTATGAAAAGACTTATGGAGATTTCTTGAGTACTACAAGTAAAAAGTTTGAAGATTTAGAGTTTGAGTACCAAGTTGTAATAGATGCAATAGAAGGAATACGGTCATATATTAAAGATAATATGCCTGAGCGGGCAGGTTGGGTAGGTAGTAAGGTTAATAAGATAAAATTGCGCAGTGCGTTAAATGAGTATGGTCGTGATCTTTTACAAGAGATTTATGTAGAAATTGAAAAGATAATATTTTCAGAAACTACAAAGTCAACTCGGTTGCGTTTATTGAACTCTTTATCAGATTATTTTGTTTATGCGAGTGAACTTCAGACTATATCAGATGATAGATCTGCCTTAGATAAATTATTGTCTGATAAAGAAATGTCGTTATCAGTATATACCTCATTTAAAAAAGTTATTTTAAACAATGGCGGTAAAGATAAGGTGTTTCAAGATTTAGCTAAATATAATGCAATTACTAAACGCATAGATGAAATAAAATTATATTCAGCAAATGAATTAAATCGAGAAATTAAAGATATTCAAAAATTTTATAAAACTAATATTACAAATTATGTTCGTAATCGCATTTTAATAAAACTTGGTAAGGTAAATAATAGTAAAAGCATGCGAGCCACTTTAGCTCAGGTAGCAAGAAGTCTTGCAAAAAGTAAGAAAGCTAATAAGACATTCGATAGATTAAAACACAACGCAAATAATTTTAGTGCTATGTCTAAGGTTCTGCCAATCTGGATGATGAGTCTAGATGACGTTAGCCGGATAATACCGCTTCAGAAAAATATTTTTGATTACGTAATTATTGATGAAGCATCACAGTGTAATTTTGCATATGCCTTTCCTGTTATGTTTCGTGCTAAGCATACAATATTTTTTGGAGATACTCTGCAGATGCGTGATGATAACATCATGTTTAAAGCGAATGAACAATTAAATGCTATAGCCAAGAAACATCAAGTACCAGAGCGTTATCAGATTAAAGCTGAAGAGGATACAGTAAAATCTGTTATGGATATTGCTTATCTTAACGGGTTTGAGAAGGTGACACTTAAATATCATTATCGTTCACCGAAAGAACTCATAGGATTTTCTAATGAATCTTTTTATGCGCCGATTGAGTGCCGACTTGAAGCGGTAAACGATAACATCATACCTTACAAAGATACAGGACGAGTCCTTCTTACGCACATTGTTACACCAGATTCTGAAGAAGAAATATCAGATAAAACTAATTTTGCCGAAGTTCGTAAGGTTCAGGAATTAATCAGCTATATAAAGAATGATCCTGCACTTAAAGATATGTCTATTGCTGTTTTAACCTTCTTTAATGAGCAAGCTGAACTGATGAGAAATGCTATAAAGGACGATAATATTAAAGTATCTATCATTGATGGTATTCAGGGTGATGAACGCGATATTGTAATATACTCATTTGTTATAAAAAATCCTGCCGATAAGAATCGTTACGTTACTCTAACGGGAGAAGGAGGTGAAATACGTAAAGACATTGCAGCTGGTCGAGTGAATGTTGCATTTAGTCGCGCTAGGGTGCAAGTTCACGCTGTTACATCTTTGGCGCCTGAATTGTGGCCTGAAGGAATATGGATAAAGAGGTATTTAGAATATATTGAAAAAAATGGTGCAGTAAATCGTCGACACGACAAATCAAAACAGAAATTTGATTCCGATTTTGAGAGAAAAGTTTACGATTATCTTGTAAAGGAGTTAAAGTCTGAATATATTTTAGAAACACAGGTGAAATCTCTCGGATTTAGAATTGATCTAGTAGTTTATCATGGTAGTAAAAAATTAGCTATTGAGATGGATGGACCTCATCATTTCGAGAGTGGTGACGGCCAAGTATATGTGAAAGATGATTGGGAAAGACAAAGGGTTTTAGAGATTGCTGGATGGGATTTCTATCGTATATCATATTTTGATTGGACCAGAAATCAAGACGTCGAAAAGAGTAACCTTGTTAATTATATACATAAATATTTTACTGATACTATCTTGTCGAATGAAACTTCGGTTTTAAGAGAACTTAAAAAGGAAACTGCACTTCCGGAGGAAGCTCCGAAAAAAAAGTATGTTACTAAATTTGCGGATGAACATAAAGACAATGAAGAAGTATGACAATTAGCTGCAGCTCTTCTAATGCCAAAACGTTCTGCACATTTAATAGCATTTCTCATGTGTTTGTTAAGTTAATATGAATCTATTTTATAAATTAATCTCTAAATCTTTACTCTAATCACCATCTGTTATATTATAGGTAATAATCTGTATAGGCCAATTTTAATTGTGCTTATAAGAAAAAATATAAGGAAGGAGTCTTTTTAGACTTATGGCAAAAGCCACAACTATGGAACAATTGCTCGCCGATGAAGGAGCAGTAAAACAATTAACGGTTGGTGAAATCGTTGAAGGAAAAATTCTCTCAGTAAAGAAACATGAAGTGCTAGTAGATCTAGGTGCTTTAGGCGTTGGTTTAATACCACGTCGTGAGATTGAATACTCAAGAAATCTTGCTGAAGGAGAAGTAGTTACAGCTAGTGTTCTTGATACAGAACTTGAAGATGGTTATTCATTACTATCTCTAAGACGAGCTGTTAAAGATCGTGGATGGGAAGAAGTTCTTGCTCGCGTTGAAAATAACGAAACTATTGAGGTTACACCTTTCGATGCAAATCGTGGTGGTCTACTTGTAGATTACGAAGGGGTTAGAGGATTCCTACCTGTATCTCAATTATCTGCAGAACACTACCCACGTGTTGGTGCATCAGATAAGGATGAAATCTTACAAAGATTGAACTCACTTATTGGAAAATCAATCAAGGTTAAGATTCTAGATGCAGATCGTAAGAGTAACAAGCTAATCTTTTCTGAAAAAGAAGCAGTACGCGAAGCTTTAGCTACACGTTTTTCAAAATTAAAGATTGGAGACGTTGTCGAAGGTGTTGTAACTGGTGCTGTTGAATTTGGTGCATTCGTTAATGTAGAAGGTATTGAAGGATTGATTCACATTTCAGAAATTAGCTGGGAAAGAGTTAATAACCCACAAGACTACGTAAAAGTAGGTGAAAAGGTTAGTGCTAAGATTATCTCAATTGATCAAGATCGTTTAAGCCTAAGTATTAAACAACTTACTGAAGATCCATGGCTAAAAGAAATTGAAGCACTAAAAGTTGGTGAAAAGATCGAAGGCACAGTTACTCGTATTACTCCATTTGGCGCATTTATTCAATTAAGCCCATCTGTCGAAGCACTTGTACATGTATCTGAACTAGGCAAAGACAGTGAAGTGGATCCAGAAAAGATCTTTACACTAAATGAACGCAAAAACTTTGTAGTTCTTGAGATCGATAAAGACAAGAGAAAGATTTCTCTAAGTTTAGATAAAGAATCAAAGAAAAAATAAAGTTTTATGTAAATAAAATTATTACTAAAGTCCAAGAGACCTAAAAGGAGGAAAAATGGCAGACAAAAAAGTTCTCGTAGCAGATTCAATAACGGTAGGGGAACTTGCTGAAACTCTTCACTTGCAGGTCTCTACTTTAGTTGGTGAGCTTTTTAAGAATGGAATTGTAGCAACAATTAATCAGAAGATTGATTTTGATACAGCTCAAATCATTGTTGAAGAACTCGGCATAGATGTAGTTTTAGAGCGTAAAAAGCCAGTTGAGATTGTACGTGTTAAGCATGAGAATTCAGATAAGGCAGAACCTCGTCCACCAATTGTGGCAGTAATGGGACATGTCGATCATGGTAAAACCACTTTGCTTGACCAAATTTTAAAGATGCATAAAGTATCGACTGAAGCTGGTGGTATTACTCAGCATATTTCTGCTTACCAGACTGAAAGAAATGGTAAAAAGATTACCTTGCTTGATACGCCAGGACATGAAGCTTTTGCGGCTTTAAGGCAACATGGTGCAGTGCTTACAGATGTGGTTATTATTGTGGTTGCAGCTGACGATGGAGTAAAACCACAAACAGTAGAAGCTATTAAGTTTGCACAAAATGCTAACGCCAAGATTGTAGTAGCAATTAATAAGATAGATAAACCAACGGCTAATCCAGAAATGGTTAAAGCTCAACTTGCTTCTGAATATAAGCTAACACCAGAAGAATGGGGTGGCGATGTCTTAATGGTTAATGTATCAGCCCTAACTGGTGAAGGTATCGATAAACTCCTTGATGCAGTTCTTTTAGTAGCTGAAATGGAAGAACTAAAAGCGGATTATGATATTCCTGCAGAAGGTTTAGTAATCGAATCTCATATGGAACAAGGTCGTGGATCAGTAGTTAGCTTATTAGTAGAACAAGGTACGATTCATGAAAGTGATGTTTTAGTAGCTGGTACAGCTTATGGAAAAATACGAACATTGTTAGATTTTAAAGGTGATCGGATAAAGAAGGCTGGTCCGTCTACGCCAGTTACTATTACCGGTCTTAAAGATTTGCCACAATTTGGTGACTCCTTTGTAATAACAAAGAACGAACGCTTGGCTCGCAAGATGGTAACTGAAGCAAAGATCGAACACGAAAAGAACGCTGCTTCTACTAATGTGACTGGTGCAGATCTTCTTAAGATGATGTCACACCAAGATGATGTAAAAGATTTTGACGTTGTTGTAAAAGCTGACGTACAAGGATCTCTAACTTCAGTTGTAGATAGTCTAAAGATGATTAATGGCGACGAAGAAGTTAACGTTAGGGTAATTGGTACGGGTGTAGGTAATATATCAGAAAACGATATAAGGCTAGCAATGAGTGGCAATACTGTAGTCTATGGCTTTAATGTTGAATTACCCCCAAATGTAAAACGTTTAGCACAGCGCGATAGAGTAGAAGTTAGAATCTTTAAAGTCATCTACGAATTAATAGACGATGTCAAGGCGTCTATGAGTAATCTACTTAGTCCGAAAATTGTCGATGAAACAGTTGCTGAATTAGATGTCAAAGGAGTCTTTAAAACTACTAAGGATGAGGTGATTGCTGGTGGCGAAATCTTATCTGGAAAAGTGGTACTAGCGGATAAGCCATTAGTTCGTTTTATACGAAAGAAGGAAATCTTAGGTGAAGGTGAACTAATTAATATCCAAAAGCAAAAGCACGATGTTAAAGAACTGTTTGAATCAGATATCTGTGGTTTCTCAGCAAAGGTCCAAAACAGAATCAATTTAGAGGTTGGTGACAAAGTACAATTCTTTAAACGAGAACTAGTAAAACGAGAAATTAAATAATGAATTTAAATAGTTCTTTTTTGAACAAGCTTGGCCTTGATAAAATGCCAGAAGACCAAAAACAAGCATTTTTAGTTTTTGTCTATGAACAACTAGAAGAAAGAGTTGGCGAAAAAATCTCTAATTTATTATCTGAAGCTAAGAAAATAGAATTCAATGAAATATCTAAAGGTAATAAAAAAGCTGTAGAGAATTTTTTAAGTAGTAGAAAAATAGATTATAAAGAACATCCACTGTATAAACAATTATTAGCAGAGAAGTTTTCTGATAACGCTATTAAATTGGAGATTGTATCATCCTTGTGGTTAGAAGAAAATGCTCCTAATTATAAAGAGATTGTTGTGCGGACAATGAAAGAAATCGAACAAGATATTATTAAAAACAAAGAAGAGATTATTAACGGTCTTAACTAGATTTGTTGTTAGTTCTTATTTATTTTAAATAGCCGTTTTTAAAGGCTTCTCCAGTGGTTATTTTGCCATTTTTAGTAATTAATTTATCTATAACAAGATCACCATCTAAGCAGGAAATAATAAGCTCTTTTTTACTGACATTTTCGGTTTCTTTTTTGTGAGCTTCTAGAATAATCACATCATGTCCTTTGATACTAACGTGAGTTTTTGGAAAACCTTGCATTGCTTTAATGTGAGCTAATACTTTATTAACGGTATTAGCTTGTGCATCGATAAAACCGTCTTCTTTTTTAAAGAGTTTGCAAAAAGTAGCTTGTGACTCATCCTGGTCTTCTGGTTTAATTTCATTAGTATAAATTTTTGGTAGTAATCTTATGAATTCATTTGCACCAATTTTTGCAATTTCTTGGTAAATTTCTTCCTTAGAAAGAGAGCTAATATCTAGAGATTTTTGACTATAGATTGGTCCGGCATCCATTTTGGCTTCTAGTTTCATGATGGAGATACCAATAGATTCATCCTCGTTTAAAATTGCTGATTCAACCGGGGATGGGCCACGGTATTTTGGCAAATAAGAAGGGTGCAAGTTAATAATGCCTTTTTTGAAGACATTTAATACACTTTCAGGAATAATTTTGCCATAGGCAACTAAAACTCCAATTGGATTATCTAAAGTTTCTATATTAAGAATAATTTCAGATACTTTTTGAGGTTGTAAGACTTTAATATTATGTTTTAGAGCTAATTCTTTTACTGGTGGTATGTAAAGTTTATTGCCACGACCAGATTTAGAATCAGGCTTGGTAACGACAAGGTCAGGAATAAGGCCTTGATCTAAAAGTTTGGCTAAAACATTTTGGCTAAATTTTTCAGTCCCAAAGAATACTATTTTCATGAATTTCTTTTTCGTAATTAATAGGTATTAATTCACCATTTTTATCTAATTTATAAAAAGCAGTAGGATTATCTTTAATGTGGTCGATGAAGACAATACCATTAGTGTGATCAATTTCATGTTGTAAGACTCTTGCTAGGAATCCTTCGGCTTTCAATTTAATTTCTTGACCATTTAAAGCTAAGGCTTTAACTCGAACTTTTGAATAGCGGGGAACTTTACCATAGATATGATTAACGCTTAAACAGCCTTCGAAGTCTTCTACGATTTCACCTTCGTATTTTACGATTTCAGGATTAATAAGCGCGATGAATTCATCGTTAGTTTTATCGTCAAAATCGTTGCGGATAATAACAAGTCTTTTTAGGATGTCGACTTGCACAGCGGCTAAGGCTGCACTAACTTCATGTGGTCGGCTCTTTTCCCAATCAAGGGCAGCATCGGTCATTTTAGCAACCTGGTCTAGCACTTCTTGATTAATAACATGGATTCTTTCAGATTTTTGCCTTAAATGTGGATTGGGCAAAGTAATAATATCTTCTTTTGTCATTAATCTAATTATACCAGAGGCAGGTGTTTCAATAGAGTAGAGACATCGGATCTAGATTGTAACTAATAGCACTATTGGTTGGTAAATGTTGAATGATAGTTAAAAGATCTTTTCTATTTTTGGCTTTGATAATAATTTGCCAATGGTATTTACCGCCAATTAATTCATAAAATTCTGGTGCTGGTCCGAAAATATCGACATTTAGATTCAAATCTAAAATGAGTTTTTTAAGTTTCTTAATATTGAAGATGGTAGCTTTTTCGGTTTTGTAATTAGTAGTTATTTTTAATAGGAATCTAAAAGGTGGAAAACCAAGTTTTTTTCTATTCATTATTTCTTCTTGGTAAAAGTTTAAATAGTCGCTTTGGCTGGCAAATTTAATAATCTCATTACTTGGATCGTAAGTCTGAAGAATAATTCGAGAATCTTTATTAGTACGGCCAACTCTACCAATAGCTTGGGTAATTAATTGGAAGACGCGTTCGTTTGTTGAAAAATCTGGTAATTTTAGCCCACTGTCTGCTTGGACGATTCCCAAAGTAGATAATCTTGGAAGATTTAAACCTTTTGCAACAATTTGCGTACCAATTATGATATCGATTTTTCCAGTTTTTAGATCATGGTAACGCTTGTGAAGGCTATCTGTTAGGTTGTTGTCTGAATCAAAACGAGCAATCTTCTTATTAGGGTAAAGTGCTTTAAGGTCGCTTTCTAACATTCTAGTGCCTACGCCACGGTGAAAGATTTCGACACTTTTACATTCTGGACAAGATGTTGGTATCTTATAGCTTCTACCACAAATATTACAAAGAAGCTTGTTTTTATCTATATAAAGAACAGTTGGGATGTGACAATGTGAACATAAATGCGTCCAACCACAGTTCTTGCAAAGTGTAATCGTAGCTGAACCTTTGCGGTTTAAATAGAGTAAGACTTGTTCGTCATTTTTAAGTGATTGATCAATAGAGTTAAGGAGGCTAGGGGACAAGTAAGGAATTTGAGAATGGTTATCTTTTTTACGCATATCGATAACTTCGATAGAGGGCTTTTTAAAAGATTCTGAAGCTTTTTTAGTCATTTCGATGATTTGTCCAGCTCCGGTTTTTGCAAGATGGTAATCAACAATTGATGGCGTAGCCGATCCTAAAATGAGTTTAATATTGTTTTCTTTAGCAAGTATTGCTGCAACGCGCTGTGTTTGGTATTTAGGGTTTGCTTCTTGCTTTAGGCTTGGTTCATGGAATTCATCGATGATAATAATGCCTAGATTATTGACTGGCAAAAATAAACTAGATCTAGCTCCTAATATTATTAGTGGTGTTTTAGAGGTAACTATTTTTTCCCAGATTTTAAATTTCATAGCCTCGGTATGCGATGAATGATAAGTTAGAACTTGGTCTTTAAAATATTCTTTTAGAGTATCTTCTAGCTGAGTAGTTAAAGCGATTTCAGGAACGATAAGTAAAGCTGACTTATTGTTTTTTAATTGTTCTGATATTAATTTGATATAAACATTTGTTTTTCCAGAGCCTGTAATACCGTGCAAGATGGTGGTATTTTTTTGAGATTTTTTAATTTTATCAATAGCTTCTAATTGTTGTTCGGATAAAAGTAAATCTTTGATATCTTTTTCTTTTAAAGAATGATTTTCTTTTTTTGTGTTACGTCTTTTTTTATCTAGGTCTTTAGGAAGGACTAATTTAACACATTGGTTGATTGGCGCTTGGTAGTAATTTGCCATGATAAGCATTGTCTTAATGAGTTCTTCATTTATTAAAAAATCGTAAGTTTTTAAAATATCTTTAGTGTCAAAATCTGGTTTTTTAGTTTTTTTATAAACTACTGCATAAGCGGTTTTTTTGCCAAAAGGAACTTTAACTACTTGTCCATTTTGAAGTAGGTCTTTAAAACTATATGTTAGAAAAGAATCACCGTTTGGGATACTTAGGGTAGATAAGACCTTGTAGTAGTACATGTAGTTAATTATATCTGATAAAATCAGGGTGTATGTATTATAAGAATCGAGCTGAAGCTGGAAAACTTTTACTAGAAGAATTAATGAAATACCGTTATGAAGACTGTGCGGTTGTCGCCCTTGATGACGGTGGGGTGCTAGTAGGCGAGCAAATAGCAGCTGGATTACACTGCATATTAAATTTATTAGTTAGCGAACAAATTGATGTACCTGGGGAAGGTTTGTCCTTTGGTAGTGTCTCACAATCTGGACAATTTACTTATAACAGTGACTTTTCGGATGGACAAAAAGAAGGATATACCACAGAATTCCATGGTTATTTAGAAGAGAAAAAACGAGAAGCTTTTCAACGTATTAATCGCCTAATTGGTGATGGTGGTACGATCGACGTTGAAATGTTAAAAGGAAGAAATATTATTTTAGTATCAGACGGTTTAAAGGATGGGGCGGTTCTAGACGTGGCTTTGGAATTTTTAAAGCCAATTTATTACCAGAGACTAATTGTTGCGTCTCCAATCTCTTCTGTTCCAGCGATCGATAAAGTCCATATTTTAGCGGATGAAGTACATGTTTTAGATGTTAAAGAAAACTATATGTCGACTGATCATTATTATGATGAAAATGACATTCCATCCCATGAAGACACTGTTAAGAAAATTAATAATATTATTATAAATTGGCAATGATAACGATTGCTCTAAAAATTTTAAAGTTGTAAAATATATAACAATAAGAGATAAGAAAAAGGGGAAGACAGAGGCTCCATGCTTGATGTATTTATTGTTTCGCGTGTTCGTAGAAAGATAGTTATTGTTTATGCGAAATATCCTGATTTTAAAACTCATGTTAGAGGACTTTCGAACATTATTAAAGAAGACCCAGGCAATATTCAAAGAGAGCTAAGAAAACTTGAAAAAGTTGGTTTCTTAAAGAGTGAGAAAAAGGGTAATACGAAAATTTATTACACTAATAAACAATTTATTATTTTTAAAGAGCTTCAAGGGATGGTTATTAAAACTCAGCAATTATCTTCGCCAAATCGCACAAGAAGAAGCGGTTATATAGCAAGTTCTAATAATGATCGTTCGACAAATACGATAAATGACATCCAAGGCTAATAATATTTTTGACCAGCTATTAAAATCCCGTAAGATTAACGACCGGGATTCTTTTTTGCATCCAAAGTATCAAAGTTTTGGTGATGTTTTTTTATTGCCAGACATGGAAAAGGCAGTAAAGCGGATTAAAGAAGCTTCTTTAAAAAAACAAAAAATTGTGATTTATGGTGATTACGATATCGATGGCTTATCTGCTTCCTGTGTTCTTTATAACGCTTTTGAGGCTTTTGGATTTAAAGATGTAGAGGTCTATATACCAAATAGATTCATTGAAGGATACGGCCTTACTATTGGTTCTGTTGATCGGATTAAAGAAATGCGGGCTGATCTTATTGTGACAGTAGATACCGGCAGTTTGTCACACAAAGAGGTAGACCATGCTAATTCTTTAGGGATTGATGTGATTATAACGGATCATCATAATGTGGCTGATCAGCATCCAAAAGCTATAGCGGTAATTAATCCAAAGAGAAAAGATCATTCTTATCCTTATCGGGACTTTGCTGGGGTTGGTGTGGCATTCAAATTAGTGCAGGCTTTAATGACTGAACTCAAAGGTTTGGATAACGGCCAAGAAAAATGGTTACTGGATTTTGTAGCTCTTGGCACAGTGTGTGATATCGTGCCTCTTAGTGGTGAAAATCGAATGTTAGTAAACTACGGATTAAAAGTTCTTAAGGTATCAAAAAGGGAAGGCATTAAAGCTTTGATTGCATCATCAGGGATTGATCTTCCAAATATTAACACTTTTGATATCGGTTTTAAAATTGGACCAAGACTAAATGCTACTGGAAGGTTAAAAACTGCTAGATTAGCTTTAGATATTTTACTTACAAAAGATTTAAGATCCGCTCTTGATATGGCAGAAGAATTAAATAATTTAAATAATGAACGTAAATTAATTCAAGAGAAAATATTAAAGCAAGCAGAAATAGAAGCTGAAAAACAATCTGATCTAAAGGTTTTAGTTGTTAGCCAAACAGGCTGGAATCATGGAGTGATTGGTATTGTCGCCTCTAAATTAGTTGAGGAATTTAAAAAGCCAACTTACATTTTAGAAGAGATGGCTGGTGGCTTATCGAAGGGATCGGCTAGAAGCTACGGTGACTTCAGTGTTGGTGAAGGTATAAAATACGCTAGTCGAGTAATAGAAAAGGGTGGTGGCCATAAGTTAGCGGCCGGAGTAACTTTAAAGACTGATAATATTCCTAATTTTAGGAATTTAGTGAATGAATATTATGAAACATTAAAGTTGAAAGATCAGGAAAAATATTTAATTAAACAAGCTGATCTAGTACTTGAATCGTTAGAAGGGATAGATTTAGAACTATTAAATTTAATTAGCGATTTAGAACCTTTTGGCAATGAAAATAGTGAACCTGTTTTTGAGATAAGATCTTTAAGGATTTTAAAGAAATATTTGATGGGCAAAGATAAAAATCATGTAAGATACCTTTTGCAGGATAAAAAAGGAAATAGAATATCAGCTGTTAAGTTTAATTTTGATGAGACTTTTATTTTTGATGAGCAAGACACTGTAGATATTAGAATCTCACTTTTAAAAAATGAATGGAAAGATAAAATTTTGGTTAATGGGATGCTTTATCTTATTGTGAGGGCAAAAGATTGCGAAAACCCCTGAAAAATGTTAGAATTTAGCTGATATGGTACAAGTAACACGTAAAGACGAGAGAGAAGCAAACGAAAACATTATTCGTCGCTTTAACCGTAAGGTTTTGCAAAGTGGTGTTTTATCCGCTGCTAAAGCTTCGATGAGATTTTCTAAGCCTGTTTCTAAAACAGAACGACGCGAAAAAGCAATTATTCGTAAAGAACGAAAAGCAGAAAAGACTCAAAAAATTCGTTTAGGAGTTCGTTAACAGATGTCTTTAAAGCAAACGATTCAAGATGATTTTAAGGCCGCTCTATTGAGCGGCGATCGTTTTCGCGGTGAAGTACTAAACGCTATAAAATCAGCTGTTTTGTATGAAGAAATTGCTTCTAAAAAACGCGAAGCTGGTTTAAGCGATGCTGAGATTGAAAATGTTATTGCTCGTGAAGTAAAAAAACGTAAAGAATCCGCAAGTATTTATTTAGAAAACAATCGTAAAGAAGCTGCTGATCAGGAACTAAAAGAAGCAGCAATTATGGAAGAATATCTTCCAGAAAAAATTTCTGAAGCTGAACTTATTAAAAAGATTGATGACAAAATTAAAGAACTGGAAGTTAGTGATATCAAAGGCATGGGCAAAGTAATCGGAGCTTTAAAATCCGAACTTGGATCAGCTGTAGATGGCAAACTTTTATCCGATAAAGTTAAAGAAAAATTAACTAACTAGCTAAAAAAGAATAGGGGAATAGATCTATGATTGTTTTTTTTGGACCGGCTGGGGCTGGTAAAAGCGTTCAGGGGCAAATATTGGCTGCTAGGTTTGGTTGGCGTTGGTTATCTGCTGGTCAATTACTTAGAGACAGTAAAGATATTGAGGTTTTAAAACAGATGCGTACGGGTAATCTAGTAACTACCGAGACAGTAAATCGGTTAGTGGGCGAAGCTTTAAATCGGGCTTGTGATATACCTAATGTAATTTTAGATGGTTTTCCAAGAGAATTATCTCAAGCAATCTGGCTTACTGATGAAGCAAGTATTAAATGTCATCGTGACGTCAAGCTAATTATTTCCTTAGAGGTTCCACGAGCAGAACTTCATAATAGACTAAAGATTCGTGGTCGAGTAGATGATTTACCTGAAGTTATAGATAAGAGAATTGCTATTTACCAAAAAGAGATTTATCCAGTTTTGTCGCATTTTGCTGACAGAGGAGTAAAAATTACTCATATAGATGGTGTTGGTACAGTAGGCCAAGTACACGATCGGATTGTTGAGGAGTTAGAAGCATGCAAAATTATATAAAAACACCAGCTGAAATTGAGGCAATGCGAGAAGGCGGTAAAGTTTTAGCCAGCATTTTAAAAGATCTAAAAGCTTACGCAAAACCTGGTATGACTGGTAAAGAAATTGATACTTGGGTTGAAAATGAGATTAAAAAAAGAGGTGCTCATCCTTCTTATAAGGATAAGGAAGTTGATTTTCCTGGAGTAATTTGTATTTCAGTTAATGATGAGATCGTTCATGGCACGCCAAAAGATATTCCGCTTGAAACAGGGGATGTAGTTAGCTTCGACATGGTTATTACTTATAAGGGCATGATGACGGATTCGGCTTTTACGATGGTTGTTGGTGAAGAACCAAAGGGATCCGTAAAGCATCTATTAAATACTACAGAGCGTAGCTTGTATGCTGGTATCGAAGCTCTTAATCATGCGGGCGATCGCTATGTTGGTGATGTCAGCGCTGCTGTTGAAAAAGAATTAAAAAACGGTAAGTTGGGTATTGTTAAAGAACTAGTTGGGCACGGCATTTCTAAGACAATGCATGAAGAACCAGAAGTTCCTAATTATGGTAAACCAAGACGAGGTTTTAAATTAGACGTTGGAGATACGATTGCTATTGAGCCAATGGCAACTTTAGGTAGTGCAGCAATTAGAGTGAATCAAGAAGATGGTTGGACTATCTGCACAAAAGACGGATCTTTATCTGCTCATTTCGAGCACACAGTTTTAATTACTGAAAATGGTGTAGAAATCTTAACTCTTTGGTCATCTGATAAAGTATAAGAATGCTGTAAAAATAGTCTTAAGCGTTATATAATTACATTATGCAAGAAACAACTAAATATGCCGTTGGACTCGACATAGGTACTTCGAGTGTAAGATGTTTAATCGCTTCTCAAGATGCGACACGAGGCGCTTTGTCTATTGTCGGTGTAGGGGAAGCTAAAAGTAAAGGGGTTAGAAAAGGTCAGATTGTTGATTCTAACTCAGTTATTGATGCAATTGATCTTGCTGTAAATAATGCTGAACAGAATTGTGGTTTTCGAATTAATACTCTCGCAGTTGGTATTAATGGATTTCATATCGTAAGTATTAAGTCTGATGGTATGATAGCGCTTGCTTCACAGAATCACGAGATCGATCAGGAGGATTTAGATCGTTTGGCAGATAATTCTATTACAGGCAGAGTACCAGTAAATCAGGAAGTCTTAGAAGTAGTGCCACACGAATATCGTTTAGATGGTCAGACAGGACTTAGAGACGTTAAAGGATTAACTGGTAACAGGTTGGATGCTAACTTTACAGTAGTTACTGGACTTAATTCATATATTAATCGTTTGAAAGATACTTTATCTCAAATTGATATAAAGACTTCAAAAATTATGCCAAATGCTGTAGCGGCTGCAAAAGCTGTTCTTACTTCGTCTCAAGTAGATAATGGAGTAGCGCTTGTTGATATTGGTGAATCAACCACTAGCGTAGCAGTCTATGAAGAAGATGATTTGCGTTACACCGGTGTAGTTGAATTAGGTGGTAGACATATTACTAATGATTTAGCTATGGGACTTCATGTTGAACCTGAAGTGGCTGAAGCGATTAAGTTAAAGTATATAGATGTATCAGAACATAATGAGAAAGGTGATATTATCTTTAAATTTGAAGGTAATGATTACCAATTTAATTTAGACGAAGCAAATAATATTGTAGCGATCAGGTTAGAAGAGATTTTTGAACAAGTTCAGAAGATTCTTAAAAAAGCAGGTTACGCTGGAAAATTACCAAGCGGTGTCGTACTAGTTGGCGGTGTAGCAAATACTAAAGGTATTACTGAAATTGCTAAACAAGAATTAAATGTTGTTGCCAAAGTTGCAATGCCTAGCAATTTAGGCGGTTTGGGCGATCAGATTGAAGATCCTAAATATGCAACAGTAGTGGGACTAATGATGGTGAGTGCTGAAGCTCCTGATGCATTAGCTGAGGATTTTTCAGACAAACCGGGACTATTTTCTAAGTTATTTAAACGTTTTAAATAATTAATAACAGATTAAGATGATATACTAATTTTAGTAATAGATAGGGAGAAAAACGGAAATTATGCCAGAAGTACAACCATCTGAAGTACAAAATTTCGCCAAGATTAAGGTTATTGGTGTTGGTGGCGCTGGAGGTGCGGCTATAAATCGTATGATTGATGCTGGTCTTCAAAATGTTGAATTTATTGCCATGAACACTGATGCACAAGCACTTCATAGTTCAAAAGCAACAAAGAAAGTTCATTTAGGTAAAAATAGTACGAATGGACTTGGAGCGGGTGCTGATCCAAAGGTTGGAGAAGCAGCAGCTCTTGAATCTATCGATGAGATTAACGAGGCTGTTAAGGGTGCTGATATGGTTTTTGTCACCATTGGTGCTGGTGGTGGTACTGGCTCTGGTGCGGGACATGTTGTCGCTCGTGCTGCTAAAGATCAGGGAATATTAGTAGTTGGTGTTGCTACTAGACCTTTTGAGTTTGAAGGTAAAAGACGTGAAGAAAATGCTAACTTTGCTATTTCAAACTTGAGTGCTGCTGTTGATACGATTATTACGATTCCGAATCAACGTTTACTTCACGCTATCGATCGTTCTACTCCATTACTTGAATGCTTTAAGATTGCTGATGATGTATTAAGGCAAGGTGTTCAGGGAATCTCTGAATTAATTACTAATAACGGCACGATTAACCTAGACTTTGCTGATATAAAGGCGGTTATGTCAAACGCTGGTTCTGCTCTTATGGGTATTGGGCGTGCTTCTGGCGAAGACCGAGCTGTACAGGCTGCTCAACAGGCAATTGAATCACCATTAATAGAAGTATCGGTAGATGGTGCAAAAGGTGTGCTATTTAACGTTACTGGTGGTTATGATATGAGCATGGATGAAGTAAATGAGGCTGCTGGTGTGATCACTAATTCGGTATCTCCAGATGCAAATATCATCTTTGGTGTATCTGTACGACCAGAAATGGAAGACGAATTAGTAATTACTGTTGTGGCAACTGGATTTAATTCAACTTATGCTTCTTATGATTCGCTATCTACACCAAAAGAAGAAGTAAAACCAATCTCAGATGACGTTGTAAACAGCATTAAACTAGATGAAATGCCAAGTCATGATACGGCAAACAGCTCTCCTATGGGTTCTTTAACGGAAGACGAAACTCCTTCTATGTGGGGTGCAAATGTTGATGATAATGATTTTTCAAAAGATATTCCAACCAGTAATAAAACGGAAGAGTCCTTTGGTGGTGAAGATGATTTTGAACGTCCAGCTTTCTTAAGACGTATTAGAGGAAGAAAGAATAAATAAAATTAATGAGCAGAATTATTCGTATTGGCGATAGTAGAGTTTTAGAATCACGCGAAGTTAGTGATGGTCGGGCAATTCGTCGACGTAGAGAAGCGCCAGATGGTACTAGATTTACTACTTATGAAAGAATTGAAAAACCTCATTTAGCAGTAATTAAATCAACAGGTGATCGGGAGCTTTTCGATCGGGATAAGCTTGCGATCGCTATTAGTAGATCGGTTGGTAAGTTCTTTAGTTCTGAACTTGAAGAAGAACAGGTTATAAACCGTGTAGAAGAGCTAGTTTATGACATTGGTGAAAACGAAGTAACCTCTAAGCAAATTGGCGATATTGTTCTTGATTGTTTAGCAGATGTTAGCGAGGTAGCTTATGTTAGATTCGCTTCAGTTTATAGAAAATTTAAAACTTTAGATGAGTTTGAATCAATCTTAGCTGAAAGGCGAAAAAATCAAGAGAAAAAGAGTGGGGATAGAAAATAATGTCAGTGGTTGTTATTGGGCGTACTAATAGTGAATATGGAACAGAGCTTGAAACGTATTTAAGAGATATTAAGAGTCAATCCGGTGTTGAACTTGAAATTATTGATCCTGATACGCCAGAAGGTATTAGTCTTTGTGAATCATATGGTATTTATGAATATCCAACCTTTTTAGCAAGAAGAGAAGATAGTGGATCGGCACTTGCTACTTGGTCTGGAAAGACTTTTCCAATGATTAATGAAATTTTGTATTATGCTCACTAGGATTAAATAAAGTATGCTAAAAAAACTTCTAAAAGAATTGAATTTAACGGATAAATATTTAATTCCTATTGTTTTGATGTTTATTTCATCAATAGTGATATTTTTCGCTTCACTTGAGCTATCTATTGATTCTTTAAAGATTGCTCGAGATGGATCGGTATCTGGTAATTTAGGTTGTGATTTAGGTGGATTTTTAAGTTGTTCTAGCGTGATGTCACATCCCACAGCTGAAATGTTTGGTTTTCCAAATAGCTTTTTAGGACTAGTATCTGCCGGCATCATGATAACTTTTGCAGTAGCTCTTTTAATGAAGGTGAAATTCCCACGTTTATTTATGTTTATGGCGCAAATTGGCTACTTTGGTGGCGTAATTTATGCTTTTATTTTGTTTTATATCAGCGTAACTGCTATTCATTTCTTATGTCCTTGGTGTCTAAGTGTACAGGTAACAACCTTAATTGCTTTCTTCATGCTACTTAGAATCAATATCCTTGAAGATAATCTATACCTTAATAAAAACATTAGTAGTAAATTAAAAAGCTTTTGTAATAAGGGCTATGACTTAATGCTAATGGTAGCAATTTTAGTGCTATTTTTGTCAGTGATTATCATTAACTATTTATAGAAGTTTATTTTTAAGTTTATTTTTAGGGTTTAGTTATGTGAATTTTCTAATATTTACATAATTAACTTTTTTATTATAATAGGGTTAGATGCGACCTTTTTGGGATAGTAGTTATCAGCTACGAATGCAACTAGGAAGAAATTTGGATTTGTTTTCAAAGAGTAGAACCTAGCGTGACGAGCAACGATATAGCCGATAATTAAGAGCTAAAAGAACCATTTCTTTTGGAAATCAGATGGTACCGTCCTTATGGATTCTGATAACAAAAGAGATGGTTTTTTTATTTTAAAAATATAAAAGGAGAGACTATGAAATTTAAAGCCGGAACCAGACGTAAACCAATCGAATATGAAAAAGATTTGGTTAAATGGTGGAAAGAAAATGACACATTTAAGAAATCGGTAAAAAATCGACCGGAAAGTAATTCTTATGTTTTTTACGATGGTCCTCCATTTATTACTGGTGTGCCACATCACGGAACTCTTTTAAGTTCTATTATTAAAGACGTTGTGCCTAGATACCAGACAATGAAAGGTTATCGGGTAGAACGCACTTGGGGTTGGGATTGTCATGGTCTTCCAGCAGAAGTTTATACTGAAAAGAAGTTAGGCATTAAAGGAAAAGATCAGATCTTAGAGCTTGGACTTGAGAAATACATTAGTTCTTGTCGAGAAAATATGACTCAGACTGGTAGTCTTTGGGAAGATACTATTGATCGGATCGGTCGATGGGTTAACTTTAAGGGTGCCTATAAGACAATGGATAATAATTACATTGAATCTGTTTGGTGGGCATTTAAGAAGCTCTATGAAGACGGTAAGGTTTATGAGGGCGAAAAAGTCTTGATGTATTGTACTCAAGACTCAACTCCACTTTCTAAAGCTGAAGTTACTATGGATGCTGGTGCATATAAAGACATCACCGATCCAAGCGTTTTTGTAAAGTTTGAATTAAAGCCAAAACAAGGTGAGGATAATATTTATTCAGATAAAGAAAAAGTTTACTTACTTGCTTGGACGACTACACCTTGGACTTTAGCCGCTAATACTGCCTTAGCAATTAATAAGAATTTGGTTTATGCCGAAGTTAAAGTTAACGGTGAAAACTTTATAGTGGCAAGAGACTTGCTTGAAAAAGTTTTAGTCGATGAAAAACATCAGCCAGTTAAATATGAACTCTTAAAGCAGTTCGATGGTGAAGAATTAGTTGGTCGAGAATATAAGCCACTACTTGGCGAGAATCGTGGTAAAAACGCTCACAAGATTTGGGCAGAAGATTTTGTATCGTCAGAAGATGGTTCAGGAATTGTTCATATTGCGCCTGCTTATGGTGAAGACGACTTTAATATGGCACAGAAACATCACATTCCAGTAGTGCACGTTTTAGATGAAAAAGGTGTATATACAGAAGGTGAGTGGCTAGGCTCTTTGATCTGGGATGTAAATAAAGACATCGCAAAAACCTTGAAAGAGCGGGGTATTGTTTGGAAGATTGAATACATTAAACACTCCTATCCACATTGTCACCGTTGTGGAACAAAGTTAATGTATCGTGCACATCCATCTTGGTTTATGGATATCGCAAGTATGCGTTTAGATATGTTAAAAGAGAATTCAGATAATATTAATTGGTTTCCTGAACATATTAAGCATGGTCGTTTTGAAAAGAATATTGAGATGGCACCAGATTGGAATTTGTCTAGAGATCGTTTTTGGGCATCGCCAATGCCAGTTTGGAAAGGCGTAGATAAAGACGGAAAAGAACATATTAAAGTTGTTGGTAGCTTTGATGAACTTTATGAGTTATCCGGTAAGAGATTGAAGGATTATCACCGTCCATGGATTGATGACGTCACATTTGAGCTAGATGGCGTGACTTACCAGAGGGTAGATAAAGTTATGGACTGTTGGTTTGAAAGTGGATCAATGCCATTTGCACAGTTCCATTATCCATTTGAAAACGTTGAAAAATTTGAAGCCAACTTCCCAGGCGACTTTATTGTTGAATATGTTGGTCAGGTTAGAGCATGGTTTTACTATGTACATGCAGTCAATGTTGGTTTATTTGGCCACAATGCTTTTAAGAATGTTGTTGTAACTGGAAATATTATGGGTAATGATGGTCGAAAGATGTCCAAAAGCTATGGCAACTACACCGACCCTAATACTTTAATGGACATGTATTCGGCAGATAGCTTGAGATATACTTTGTTGTCTAGCCCATTATTAAATGCTGAAGATTTTATCTTGCAAGATAAAGAAGTTGCTGATGTAAATCGTAAACTTAATATGATTTGGAACATGTATGATTTCTTTACGATGTATGCTGAAGTAGATAATTGGCAATGGGATGGAAATCTAGATGATCCTATTAAGGACTTAAAGAATCCGCTAGATATTTGGGTGGTATCAAGATTACATCAAGTGGTAAAAACAGTTGAAGATAATATGGATAAATATGATCTTCCAAATGCAACTAGATCCATTATTCCATTTATTGAAGATGCTTCTAACTGGTATGTCAGACGTTCTCGTCGTCGTTTCTGGAAGAGCGATGAAAAAGAAGATAAGAACGATGCTTACAAAACATTACATTATGTTTTAGTAAGGTTGAGTTATCTATTAGCACCATTTACACCATTCTTAGCCGAAGAGCTCTTTAAGAAATTAACTGGTAAAGAGAGTGTTCACTTGGAAGATTGGAAATCAGCAGGACATGTTAATGAGGCTGTTGTCTCTGAAATGGAGACTGTAAGAAGTTATGTAAATGAATGCTTGTCGGTTAGAGCAAAGAATCAGCTAAAGGTACGTCAGCCATTAGCTTCTGTAACAATTCCAAAGAATGGTAACTTCGTAAACTTCGAAGATATTATGAAAGAGGAATTGAATGTTAAGGAAGTAAAGTTGGGTGATACTTTATCCTTAGACCTAGCATTAACAGATGAATTGCTTGCGGAAGGCCGTGCAAGAGAAGTAATTCGTTTTGTTCAGGCAGCTCGCAAGAAAGCTGGGCTAAACGTGGATGATCGAATAAGTCTTAGCTTAGATACTGAATCTGAGAAGCTTAAAGAAGCTATCAAAACGCATAAAGATTTGATTATGCAAGAAGTCTTAGCTACTGATCTATCCAAAAAATCCTTTGAATATAAAGAAGTGGTTAAGGTAAATAAAGAAGAGCTAAAGATTAGTTTAGAAATTAGTAAAAAATAAAGAATAATTAAATTAAATAAGATTAAATAGAGAAAATATTTAGCTTATGCTAAACTAAAGGTAGCTATTAGAGCTACCTTTAGTTGTAGTAAGGTCAAAAAACAAACATTTAAAAATAAATTTTAAAATATAAACAACAAAAGAGTTCCTAAAATAGGAGTTAAAATGAAGAAACTGATTAAGGTTATGGTATTTGCTTCCGTAATCTCTTCGGTAATTATCGCACCATCTGTTAGTGCTGCTGATTTGAATTTAAAACAACAGATTAAACCAAATCATATTAATGTGTATCAGGACGATGAAAAGCCAGGGCATGTCTTAGATGGTACGCCACTTACAACCGCTCCAAAGGTTAGGATGTCTGATGTTCTTCTGACAAATCAGGATGTACAGAGTGCTGGTACCTATGGAAAAGTTGGTTCAAGAATTATTGTAGATAACCCAGGTGTCACTAATAATTGGTCTTTAACTTTATCTATGAAATCTTCTAATGATGTTTGGAAATCGGCGGATAATCATACTTTTGAGGCTAATGGTGATCCATCTACTGGTGTGATGACTATAGATGCTTCAGGTTCAATGTTAACTAATATTACAGGATCAGTAAGCGGAACGATCATCTTTGGTTCACCAGTAACTTTTAATAAAACAAATTATGCTGTAGATATTGCAAGATATTCAGGGGCTACAAATCAGTTTTGGCGTGGGGCAATTACAGGCATCCAGATAAAACAATACGTACCTAAGAAAACTCCAGCAGGGACATATAAAATAAACTTAGTTCAAACATTAACAAGTATTTAGACTAAAAAATAAAAAGCTAAGTAAATCAATAAAGCAGGCTATTATAGAGGACTGTAAAAAGAGTCCAGAATATGCTCGGACGCATACAAATAATTGCAATTTATGGTAATAGATGTTAGAATTAACATCTAGAAAAACTAAATTAAGGAACTAGATGAAAAAAGCAATCGTTAAGATCGGTGGCAAGCAATATCTTGTTGCTGAAAAAGAGACCCTATTGGTGGACCTCCTCCAAGAAGGAACAAAAGAGCTCAAGCTTGATGCATTGTTGGTTACCGATGGTAAGAAAACTACTGTTGGCACACCAACCGTAAAAGGTGCTAAGGTTGTAGCTAAAGTAGTAGAAGAATTAGTTAAAGGTGATAAAATTCGCGTGATTCGTTATAAAGCTAAAAAACGTGTTCATAAAGAGAATGGTCACCGCCAAAAGTACACAAGAATTCAAATTGAATCTATTGCTTAAGCAATATAGCTGTTAATAGGAATTTATTAATAAAAAATAAAAATAGACCCTTAGGGGTCTTTTTTATAATCTTTATATCTTTTAAGTGCAAAAAGTCTGAAATCTAGCAGAATGTACTTATGCTAGGATGATATAATATTACATAGAGAAATAGTTTAGGGATATGTCAGAAACAAAGATTATTGCTGTTACTAATCAAAAAGGAGGGGTAGGAAAAACTACTACTTCTATTAATGTGGCTTATTATCTGGCTAAGTTTGGTAATAAGGTGTTACTTTTAGATTTTGATCCGCAAGGCAATGCCACATCAGGATTAGGATTCCTAAAAGATGATGTTAAGATTACTATGGCTGAAGTAATTTTAGGCAAGAATAAACTTTCAGATTGTATTATTCCTACTAAAGAAAAGAATTTATTTATTGCTCCAAGTATGCCGACATTAGCGGATGCAGAATTAAACCTAACAAAAGCAGAGAAGCGTTTTAGAAGGCTTCAGATAGCAATCTCATCAGTGGAAGGTGAATACGATTATGTAATTATCGATTGTCCACCAAGCCTTAGCTTATTGACCGTTAACGCCTTAGCTGCTGCTCAATATGTAGTATTGCCAGTTCAAGCAGAATTTTATGCACTAGAAGGATTAAGTCAGTTAATTAACAGTATGGGGTTAGTTGGTAAAAATGTTAATCCAACTTTGTCCTTACTTGGCGTGCTTCCTACGATGATGGATTCAAGAACTACTTTGTCTGGTCAGGTACATTCAGAGATTGCTAAGTTCTTCCCAAATAAGATTTTTAAAACTTCTATACCGAGAAATATTCGCTTAGCTGAAGCGCCAAGTCATGGAGTACCAGTAGGTGTTTATGATCGGTTTAGTAAGGGAGCAAGAGCTTATAAAGCAGTAACTAAAGAAATAATGGAGCGTGTCGGTGACTAAAAAGGGTGGATTAGGCAGAGGATTAGATTCATTAATCCCAACAAATTTATTAGACGAATCATTTGAGATTTCTGCTGAGCAAGAATCAAAAATGAGCGATATGCGTCAGATTAAAATTACGGATATTGTAGCCGATTCAAGTCAGCCAAGAAAGAATTTTGATCCTGAATCATTAGAAGAATTGGCTAATTCGATTAAAGAGCATGGAGTGTTATTACCACTTGTAGTAGTTCCTGCTAAAGATGGTAATGGGTATGTGATTGTTGCTGGAGAGCGAAGATACCGAGCATCTAAGATGGCTGGACTTAAAAAAGTGCCAGCAATCGTAAGGACTCTATCTGCACAACATAAGTTGGAATTATCTTTAATAGAAAATGTTCAGAGACAAGATTTAAATCCTATGGAAATGGCCATTGCCTATATGAACTTAAGAGATCAGTTTAACTTGTCACTTTCTGAGATTTCTAAAAGAGTTGGTAATAAGAATGTTAGTACAATCTCTAATACCATTAGGCTATTGAAGCTTCCAGAAGAAGTGCAAAAAGCTTTAATTGAAAATAAATTGTCGGAAGGTCAAGCTAGGCCGTTGATTGGCATGGATGAAAAGATTGTCTTAGAATTTTTGCCAAAAATTATTGAAGAAGAATGGTCAGTTCGAAAACTTGAACAATTTGCAGTTAATCTAAAGAAGACTAAAGAGACTGCTGAAGAAGAAGATAAAGTTGTTAAAAAGATACAGGATTCTCCTTACCAAAAAGAACTAGATAAGATCACTAAGAAATTGGACGCTGGTGTAAAGATCAGAACTAATGCTAAAGGTGGGGGAGCAATTTCTATTAAGTTTAAGAACGATGAAGACTTCAAACGCATTAGTAGGCTTTTGGGATTTTAGGATTCTGATTTAGATATTAATGATAGTGTAATTGGTGATTAATAATAAACAATAAAATAAGGTAGCTAAAGGCTACCTTATTTTTATACTCTGATTTCTTATGTTTCTTGTTTTATTTCTTTATGTTTTATTTTATATTCTATCTATTATTTTATTCAGATAGTCTTGGCCATTTATCTGTACCTTCGTGAGTAAAACTACGAAGACTAGTAAAAGGAAAGATTCTAAAAGCAACTGGTCCAACTATATCGTAATAAGGAATAGTTCCAAGTCCATTTCTGGAGTCAAGCGAATATTTTCCTTGTCTATGATCTCCTGCTACGAATATTTTACCTTCAGGGACGGTAACGCCATCTTCATCTGACATTTTGCTAGTTGGACTGCCTGGCTCGCTATGAAATTCTGAATCTGGTGTAAAACCATCGGGGTGTTGTTTATTGTAAACAAATAACACTCCATTGATAACTTTGACCTTCTCTCCAGCAAAGGCAATTACTCGTTTTACAATATATTCATCTTTAGTACCTGGGGTGTATTGTGGATTACGAAAAACGATAATTTCACCGCGTCTTGGAATATATTCTTTATTTTGGACGTGTGCTAGAGACACGGCTAAACGATTTACAATAACACGGTCGTTAGTGTAAAAAGTATTTTCCATGCTAGGTCCAACAACATTGAAGGTTTTAAAAAGGTAAGTATTAACAATAAACGTTCCAAGAAAAACTGCAACAATAAAGATAAAGATATTTAGAATATCCTTTAAGGCTGGGTGTCTTTGCATAAAAGTGGCGTTCATTACTTATACCATTATACATCCACTAAAGTAGAATGCATTTAAGTTAAGCATAAGAATTTTGCAGTGAATGAAAGCGCTTAACGTGTTATTATAGAAAAAGTTAAATTATGCGAAAAGATCCAACATCAATAGATGGTTTTATACCTAGAGGCTCTCTTGGAGACGGTAGAAGAAAATTAAGCACAGTCTCTGAGATTAAAAAGCAAAAGTCAGTTACGCATAGAGTTTTGGGTGGTGACATAAAATCTAAGACTACTGTCGGTACGGTTGATAAGAATCGTTCCATTGATCATAATCACTCACTTTATAAGACGAAATTTACTAGGGTCACAAGAAGTAGTAAGAGTGATATCGAACAATCTTTAAAAGAGATACCTGATTTAGAGCCAGTTCCCAAAAAAGAAGCTGCTAAGAAAAAAAATAAGAAGATCAAGAAGCCTTGGACAAAAAAGCGAAAAATTATTACAGCTGTTATTGGACTAGTTGTTTTAATAATAGTTGGTGTTTTAGCTTATAACTTTATTAGTGCATCTGGAAAATTAGGTAAGGTTTTTGGTGGTTCGGTTTTTGACTTACTTCAAGAAGCGGAGTTAAAAAAGGATGCTAATGGTAGAACTAATGTATTAGCTATTGGAACTTCTGAGGATGATCCAGGACATGATGGGGCATGGCTAACCGATTCCATGATGGTTCTAAGTATTAGTAAGGAAAAAGAAGACGCTTTTATGTTTTCTATTCCAAGAGACCTTTTTGTAAACTACGGAAAAGCTTGTCCAGCTGGATATGGTGGCAAGATTAACGCTTATTTTTCTTGTGTTAATGGTAATTTTGATAATAATGATCCAAATGCTGAGAAAAATGAAACAGAACGTTTAGATGCTTTAAGAAAATTTATTGGTGATCGCTTTGGTTTAGATATTCAATATGCAATGCATGTTAATAACTCAGTAATTAGAGATGGTGTTAATGCAGTTGGTGGTATTGATGTTGATATTCAAGGAAGCAATGGTGCTGAAGGTATCTTAGACCGTAATATGGACTGGCGCTGTAACTACCAATGTTATTTAGTGAAGTATAAGAATGGTGTACATCATTTAGATGGAGATCACGCTTTATATCTAGCAATGGCTAGAGGTGATAGCGCACCAACCTATGGATTAGGTAATTCGAATTTTGACCGCGAAGTTAATCAGCAAAAGATATTGGTAGCCTTAAAAGAAAAAGCTTTATCTACTGGTACTTTGACGGATATTAATAAAATACAGAGTTTACTAACAGCATTGGGTAAGAATTTACGTTCTAATATTGAATTTAAAGAGATTAGATCATTTGCGTCACTTGCTTCTAAGATAAAGCAAGAGAATATAAAATCTATAAACTTCTATTTAGGTGACAATAAGCTAATGAAGACTGGTATGCAAAATGGCGTAAGTTACGTCATGCCATCTGCTGGAGTTGAAAACTACTCTGATATTAAAAAAGAAATTAAAAAATACGTTTTCTTAGATGATACTTCTAAAGAAGGTGCGAAAGTTGCAGTATTAAATGGCTCGGGTATCTCTGGTTTAGCAGAAAAAGAAGCAGAGAAGCTAAAAGAGCAGGGCTATGATGTAATTTACTTTGGTAGCGCATCTAGTCAAGAGCACAAGACTTCAAAAATCTACTTCGAAGAGAATAAATATCCTAAGACAGTAGATAAAATCAAGAATCTTTATAATGCTGATGAAAAGCAATTAAATCAAGTACCTGGCGATGTGCCTAAAGAGGCAAATGTGGTGCTCTTACTTGGTAGCGATTATAAGCAATAATATTAGGTGTGATAAAATAGCGTAAGTTATGGATTTACTAAGATCGGTTAGAAGAAAAACGACAATTAGTGACTTTTTGTATATCTTTTTAAACATTGCTTTAGCAATTACAGTTTATTTGTCTGTTTTACTAACTGGTTTATTTCAGATTGGATTAGCTCTTCTAATTGTTAGTAAGTGGCGTGTTTTTGCTGTTAGGCCTCGTTTTTGGCTAGATAATTTAAAGACTAATTTAGTAGATTTTATTGTTAGCATCTCCTATTTAATTGGTGTTTGGCAAGCTTTTGAGACTAAAGCTCCATTATTTTACGTAATATTTCTAGTAGTTGCTTATATAGCATGGCTTTTGTTTATTAAGCCTCTATCTTCAAGAAATGCTATGTTATTACAAGCTGGTATTGCAGCGTTTTTGGGTCTGTCTACACTATTTAATATTTCTACAAATTGGCCTGTCGAATATGTTATTTTAGTAGCTTTAGTAATTGGCTATTCATCTATGAGACACTCTTTGTCTGCTTATGACCATCAGGAGAATATTGAACTATATTCAATGATTTCAGCACTCGTGTTTGCTGAGATTTGTTGGGTTGGCTATCATTGGTCTAAAGCTTATTATTTCTTAGGAATTTCATTTATAAAGATTCCACAAGTTGCGATTATTATTTTGCTTGTTGCTTTCTTTATTGAAAGACTTTATCGGTCTTCAAGAAGTACACACAACAAAGTTAAAACTGAAGACATTTTGATTCCAGGAATCTTCGTAGTCTTGGCTATTTTTACGATGTTATTTTTATTTAATGATGCATTATAGAGAAGAATAGAGGCTTTCAGTAATTTTTAAGCTTTGGTTTTCGTTGTTAAGTTTTCTTTAAGTAATACTATTTAGAATTATTTTTGATAATAAGAAGGAGGGTAATGCTATAAAAGAAGAGAATAAAGCAAAGGATGAGCTAATTAATAATTCTAGTGATAATTTAAATAAATCTAATAAAGATTCAAAAGCTAAAAAAGAAGAAACGTGTAAGTATAGTTCTCGCGAACAGGTCACGCGTAACAAGAAATCATCGATCATTGCGATATCGGTGATTGTTGCGATAATTGGTATATTTGCGGTAGCATTCGGTGGATATTACTTTGGTGTGCAGTATAAACAAAATGATAACACTAGTGTTAAAAGTTCCAATGCTAGCACTGAATTAGATGCTAAAGAAGATGGCAATAAAAATGTTACATCAGATGAAACTAACGTAGCTGGTGTAGTTTCTAAAGCTTCTGAGAGTGTGGTATCGATCACCGCTTTAACAAATAGTAGCTCTCGTTTTAGTAATTCTAGTGGATCTTCAGGAACAGGAATTATTATTTCGGAAAACGGTTACATTTTAACTAATAAACATGTTGTTAAGGGTATGAAGCGATACCAAGTGGTAACTTCTAATGACAAGGTTTATAGCAATGTTTCATTAGTTGGTGTTGATCCAAATAATGATTTAGCAGTACTTAAAATTAAAGATGCTAGTGGATTAAAGCCAGCTACTTTTGGTGATTCTTCTACCATTCGCATTGGACAAAGGGTAGTAGCTATTGGTAACTCTTTGGGCTATCAAAACACTGTAACAGATGGTATTATTTCAGGTCTTAATCGACCAATCGAAGCTGGATCGGAAAATAGCTCAGAAGTGGAGCGTTTAACTGGCTTACTCCAAACGGACGCCGCTATTAATCCAGGAAATTCTGGTGGTCCGCTTCTTAATATGTCAGGACAAGTGTTAGGAATTAATACCGCGATTGCTTCTAATGCTAATGGTATGGGTTTTGCGATACCGATAAATAGTGTAAAAGGCATTGTAAAAACAGTATTAAAAACTGGCGAGATAGATAAAGCTTACCTAGGTGTACAGTATGTAGATATTAATGCTGATATTGCTGAAGCTTATAAATTACCAGTAAAACGAGGTGCATATATTAGAACATCTTCAGGACTTGCCGTACAGAAAAATTCACCAGCAGATAAGGCGGAAATTAAAGAAGGGGATATTATCACTAAAGTTAACGGACAAGAAGTTGGTGGATCTGGCGGTGGTGTTTCTGATTTAGTATCACAATATGTTCCAGGCGATAAGATAAAGCTAAGTGTTTTGCGCGATGGTAAAGAAATTACCAAAGCTATTACTTTAGGATCTTATCCAAAATCTTCTTTCAAAAACACAGAAGATTATTAGAAGAAGGTTTTGAAATTTAATTAAGTTGTTGAATTAATCCTAAAAATGCTAATTAATCCATCTGTTTTAATAAAGCGGATGGATTTTTTATTTTTGGTATATTCAATAATCTTAGGGATTTGAGTTTCATCACTTTCAAGATATAAAAGGGCATTTTGATTTGCTATTTTATCTACTTTATCTAATAGCTTATAGATTAAGTCTAGTCCTTCACGTTTAGCAAATAATGCAGAGGATGGTTCGTAGCTTAAGGCATTTAAATCTATATTCCAAGAATCATCCACGTAAGGGAGGTTTGCAATGATTAAATCATATTTATCTTCAACGTTGGATAAAAGGTTGGAATGAAAAAAATGGACGTTAGCATTTAAATTCTTAGCATTTAACTTTGCAGTTTTTAAGGCATCTTCACTAATGTCTAAAGCATCTACGTGATAATCTGGCTTTTCAAGTTTTATAGTAATAGCAATACATCCTGAACCTGTGCCGATATCTAAAACTTTTTTGGACTGGTTGTCTTGTGGCAGATTAAAAATAATTGATTCAGTTTCGATCCTAGGTATTAAAACACTATTATCTACATAAAAGTCTCTACCATAAAATTCTTTTTTATTTAGTAGATAGGCAAGTGGTTCGTCTGATATCCGTCTAGATATTAATTCGTCTATGAGGTTTTGTTGTTCTTTTGTTACGAAATCTTCATCTTTAGTAATTAGTTCTAAACGAGATAGATTTAGCACATGAGAAACAATTAGCTCGCTGTCTAGATTCCAGCTTTTAATACCATGATTCATTAATTTTTGTTTAGCAATTAAAAGTATCTCAGCTATTTTCTTGTTCTGCATTTTTAACTTTTAATTCGCGTTCAAAGTTTTGTAGGTGATCTATGATGTCTTTAATATCGCCATTCATAGCGGCATTAATATTGCTTCTAGAATAACCAATTCGATGATCCGTAATACGATCTTGTGGAAAGTTATAAGTGCGAATTTTTTCGCTACGATCACCCGATCCGATCAGAGACCTTCTTTTGGCTTCAAGTTTAGATTGTTCGGCATCGATTTTTTGTTGTAAGAGTCTAGCTCTTAAGACACTCATAGCTTTTTCTTTGTTTTTAATCTGTGACTTTTCATCTTGGTTAGTTACAACCATGCCAGAAGGTAGGTGAGTAATTCTTACTGCTGAGTCTGTTGTATTGACACTTTGTCCACCCTTACCACTCGATCTATAAACGTCAATTTTTAAATCATTAGGATTAATTTCAATATCTGTTTCTTCAGCTTCAGGAAGTACAGCTACTGTGACTGTTGATGTATGAATACGTCCTTGACTTTCGGTGGCTGGAACTCTTTGCACGCGATGTACACCTGATTCAAATTTAAAGATAGAATAAGGTGAATCACCTTTAATAGAAAAGATAACTTCTTTATATCCACCGCTATCGTTGGAGCTTTCGGAGATTAACTCGGTTTTAAAGCCATTTAATTCACAATAACGTAAATACATTCGCATCAATTCAGCAGCAAATAGAGAAGCCTCGTCACCACCAGCACCAGCTCTAATTTCCATGATGATGTCTTTGTCATCGTTTGGGTCTTTTGGTGTTAGCATGATAAAGATTTTTTCATTAATATCGGTTAATTCATTTTCAGTTTCAGCGATAGTTTCTTTAGCTAAATCTGCCATCTCAGGGTCGGATAATAATTCATTTGAATCTTTAATATCTGCTAAAAGTTTTCTTTTTTTTGTTTCTAATTCAATTAAATCATTTAACTCAATAAGGCGTTTATTTTTTTGTTTAAAACTTGGATCTGAAAAAGCATTAGCCAAAGATAGGAAATCTTCAATTTCTTTTTTTTCATTTTTTAGGGTATCTAAATCAATTTTAATATCTTGCATAGTAATTTATTCCATTATACATAAAAAGCACTAGGTCGTTTTTGGCCTAGTGCTAATTGTTTTGATCGTCGTTATTTTGTTCTTTTTGAATCTTTCTTGATTGCTTCAGCTGCTTGTTTTTTAGCTTTGTTTTGAAGATTAGCTTTCTTAGCTTCAGCAGCGGCTGCACGTGCCTTAAACTTGTCTACACGACCTTCAATGTCAAGAACTTTTTGCTCACCAGTGTAGAACGGATGAGAAGCAGAAGATATATGAACCTTCACTAGAGGATATTCATTGCCATCTTTCCACTTAATAGTTTCTTTGCTTTGAGCAGTAGAACGAGTTAAGAATGCAAAATCTGCAGCTTCATCTTGAAAGACTACTTGACGATAGTCTGATGGGTGGATGTCTTTTTTCATATTCTTGATAATCTTATAATTATATTCCTATAAAGTCAATGTTTTTACTCTGTTAAAAGCCAAAAAGGCTAATTATTAAAGTGCTTATCTTTTGTGTATAATAAGAATAATTAAGGGAGTTATGAAACAAAGATATTTTATTTTGAAAAATAATAATTTTTTAGGAATGAAATTTAATTTAATTATTGCTATTTTTGTGGCAATAATTATTACTTTTATATCTACTTTTTTATTTAGTAACTTGAATGCTAAATTAATTAACCAAAATGAATTGTCTTGGAGATTCTTATCTTCTGGAGATACGCATTCTTGTGCAATAGCAATGGACGATACAACTTATTGTTGGGGCGATAATGAAAAAGGGCAGCTAGGTCTTGGCGAAGCTTCGCCAGATAGATTTCCAGTTCCTAATAAGGTGGTAATTGGTGAGAATGGGTCTGAGATTCCTAAAGGAGATATCTTTACCTCAGTAGCTGCTGGTATTAGAGCTAGTTGTGGCATATCGGACAAAGGAGATGCTTATTGTTGGGGCGATAATACTTTTGGACAATTAGGAATTAATTCTACTACTGACTATACGGTGCCTAAAAAGGTAAAAGTTGGTACAGATGGATCTGAAATTCCGAGTGGGGCAAAATTTACTTCGATAAAAACAAAGCGGTTAGAATTTGCTTGCGCTATGGTTGATGACGGTAATGCTTATTGTTGGGGACGTGGTAATATAGGTCGTTTGGGTAATGGTACTGAAACTGACATGCTTGTGCCAAAGAAAGTTAAGAAAGGTACAGATGGATCTGAAATCCCAGCAACTGCTGTGATTAAGCAAATTTCTACAGGAAGTAACCATGCTTGTGCGGTAACTGATGAAATGAAAGCCTACTGTTGGGGCGGTAATACCTATGGACAACTTGGACTAGGTTCTAGTGTTTTACAGTTTAATACACCTAAACAGGTAAGGATCGGTACAGATGGATCTGAAATCCCAGTTGGATCTAGTATAGAAAGGATATCGATAGCAACGGATCATTCTTGTGCACTAGCTTCCGACAAGAAAATATATTGTTGGGGATTGAATAATAAGGGTCAAAATGGTCTTGGTGATGTTGCTCCTAACAGAATTGTTCCGATGAGGGTTCATCAGGGGGAGATCCCTAGCGATGAATATTCTTTCGATGATGTATCGGTTGGTGGATATACAGTTTGTGCTACTACAACTAAAAAGAATATTTATTGTTGGGGTTGGAATCAGATGGCACAAGTTGGAGATGGATCAACAACTATCGACCATCTAGAGCCAACAAAATTATCTTTATTTAATGGTAAAGAATTAAAGGCTGGTCAGATGTCAACTGGGGATATTCACTCCTGTTTAATAGACAATTTAGGTGCGATGTATTGTTGGGGTGCGAATGCTTCAAGTGGTAGGCTAGGCGCTGGTCTTACAAGTAATGCATATAAGACGCCACAAAAAGTAAGTTCTATTTATTCAGAGCAATCTATTTCGCAAGATGTAGTAGCTGGTGCTTTTAAACAAGAGAAAAGCATTTTGCCAAAAGCTAAATTAGCTGAAGTGTCGGGAACGCCTGAGGTAGATGGTATTGGTGGTGGCTTTAGATTAAGAATGGGATTTAGCAATAAAACGGAATTACCAGTTTTTAAAGCTACCGAAGATTGTCCTGCTTATGACCAAACAAGCTATATCTGTGAAGGCGAATCATCTTACGGTACGGCAGGGGTTGAATATAACCAGAAAATGAAAGTACCGATAGAATATGATTTATATTCTGGTGCTTCTGAGATGCCAGTTGGTGTAACAATTAAGAAAACATATCCTAGTCCGAATGGAGAAGCGATGTGTGTAATTGGTACTGACGATAATACATACTGTTGGGGAAATAATGAAGATGGACAACTTGGTATTGGCGAATCTGGTAATACTCTTTATGCACCTAAAAAGTTAAAGATTGGAACGAACGGTTCAGAAATCCCAAGTGGGGTTAAGCTTAGGGAGCTATCTCTAGCAGATAGCCATGGTTGTGGTATTGGAACGGATAATCTCTTGTATTGTTGGGGAGATAATGGCTATGGATATTTAGGGGATGGCACAAATAACGGAAGTAACGTTCCTAAAAAGTTAAAGATTGGAACGAACGGTTCAGAAATTCCAGCTGGTAGCACTATTAAGAAAGTTTCTGTAAGTAGTGGTGCGGTTTGTGCTTTAGCCTCTAACGATCTTTTATACTGCTGGGGGCATGGTACTGAAGGTGAATTGGGAAATGGTGCCGATGCAAGCCAAAACGTTCCAAAACAAGTAAAGATTGGCACATCAGGTTCAGAAATTCCAAGTGGATCTAAAATCAAAGATTTTTATGTTAATGATAGTTTCTCATGCGTGATTGCATCTAATAACTTAGTTTATTGTTGGGGAAATAATAGTTCTGGTCAGCTTGGTATTGGCAGTGTAAATAACCAGAATGTTCCAAAACAAGTAAAAATTGGAACGAACGGTTCTGAGATCCCAAACGGTACTACGATTAAAAATTTAGGCTTTGTTAGACAAGCTAATCGAATCTGTGCAATCGCTTCTAACGACCTTCTATACTGTTGGGGAGATAATAGTGGTGGAGAATTAGGAATTGGTCAGATTGGTAATAGAGAAGTACCAAAACAGGTAAAGATCGGAGTATCTGGTTCTGAGGTTCCTGCTGGTTCTAAGATAAAACAGGTAGGAATGGGAGTATCTAGAACCTGTGCGATAGCCTCTAACGATCTCTTGTACTGTTGGGGTGATAATACTTCCGGACAATTAGGTAATGGTGTAAATGGTGGGGACGGAAGCGTTCCAAAACAAGTAAAAATTGGCGCTTCAGGATCTGAAATCCCAAATGGTTCTAAAATTAAACAAGTGACAGTAGGATCTTCTAGTACTTGCGCAATCGCTTCTAATAATCTTTTATACTGCTGGGGCTATAACGGTGAATATGGTGGTATTGGAGATGGCACGGATGCTAACTTTAATGTTCCAAAACAAGTAAAGATTGGTGGAACTTCACAAATTCCAAGTGGCTCAACAATAAAGGACGTATTTAGCTCTAATTCAGCAATGTGTTTAACAGCATCTAATAATAAATTCTATTGTTTTGGTTATGTAGGGTCTAATAGTATTGCTACAAATAATGAAACATATTTAGGATATAAGACTAAAAATACGAAAGTGTTTAATCAGCAGGTTTCAGGTTCTGAAGTTCCAAGTGGTGAAAAAGTTATCTATATTGGTAAAAATTCCGGAGATGTTAGAGCTAAGCGATGCGTGATTGCATCTAATAACTTAGCTTACTGCGTTGGAACAACTTTTTCGCCATTTTCTAGCGATCAGAGTAGCAGTCTAAAACAAGTAAAAATTGGAACCTCTGGCTCTGAAATACCAAGTAATAGTACGGTAAAAGAAATTGTAACTGCGGGTGATCATGCTTGTCTAATAGCTTCAGACAATAACGCATATTGTTGGGGACGAGGAAATAATGGTCAACTTGGAAATGGTGTTAGTACTAGTACATATATATCCGATTCGCCGGTTAGGGTAAAAATTGGTGTAGGCGATTCCGAAATACCTAGCGGTGGCATTATTAAGAAGATTACTGCACTTTATGAATCAAACTGTGCCATTGCATCTAATGATTTAGCTTATTGTTGGGGAAGCAATACGAATGGCCAGCTTGGAATTGGCTCAAGCATAAATCAGGATGTTCCAAAACAAGTAAAGATCGGTACGGGTGGATCTGAGATTCCAGCTGGATCGAGAATTGATCAGATAGCGGGTGGTGAGAAATTTGCATGTGCTATAGCATCTAATAACTTAGCTTACTGTTGGGGCAGTAATGCATACGGCCAACTTGGCATTGGTAGTACTGCTGACCAGAACATACCAAAGCAGGTAAAGATTGGAGCTTCAGGTTCGGAAATTCCAAGTGGTGCTAAGATTACAAAGATTTCAGTTGGAACAAGCCACGCATGCGTTATAGCTTCAGACAATAACGCATATTGTTGGGGATTCAATACTTCTGGACAATTAGGCATTAATTCTACTATTAATTCTAACGTTCCAAAAAAGATCAATATTGGTGTTAATGGTTCCAATATCCCAGCTGGTTCTGCGATTAGGGAACTAAATGTGTATAGCAACACGTCTTGCTTTATTACAAGTAAAAATATTCAATATTGTGCTGGAAAAATTCCAGAAGCTAGAAGACCATTCGGAGCTATTAATTCGTTGGTTCCAACAGAAAACCTCCCCATAGACTACATAGAATCTAACATCTCATCCATCCTACCTAACT